>Ga0265328_10000015_pt1 | contig 150629 bp, 152 predicted proteins | sample 41624metaG_FD_202086 | JGI IMG/M metagenome (GOLD analysis project Ga0265328, IMG submission 202086) | Rhizosphere microbial communities from Carex aquatilis grown in University of Washington, Seatle, WA, United States - 4-16-24 metaG | ecosystem: Host-associated > Plants > Roots >...
ACGCCATCGAGGAGAAGGTTCCGGCGGGAAAAATAATCCACGCCATCGTCGATAATTACGCGACGCACAAACATCCCAAGGTGCGCCAATGGCTTGCTCGCCATCCTCGCTGGACTTTCCACTTCACTCCAACTTCGGCGTCCTGGCTCAACGCCGTCGAGGGATTTTTCGCAATACTCACAAAGCGGAGACAGAAGCGAGGCGTCTTTCGATCCGTCGCCGATCTCCAGGCCGCCATCAATCGCTTCCTCGAAGAGCACAACCAACAATCGAAGCCCTTCAACTGGACCGCCGACCCAGACAAAATCATCGCCGCCGTCAAAAGAGGGCATCAAATGTTAGATTCGATCCACTAGGAGGTGCGGCCTGAGGCAACCGTTGTTTTCCATGGCATTATGCTCATGCAATCCCAAATGATGCTGTTGTCATTTGACGGCTTTAGGCTATACTCGATGCCGAAAACCGCAAAACGTCGGGCGGGAGAAATTTATTTCGCAAGCCTTGCTGTAACGGAGCGGGAATGAGGATTATATCAACAAGATACTGCCTAGGATGGGCAGCTCTTACGATAACGGTCGCTGCTGTCGTGATGCACTATCAGCTGCTCGAGCATTCACCTAATATGTCAGCCATTATGCTAGGACTAATGCTCTATGGAATTCAAGGATTTATCGTTGAAGCTCTGGGCGTCAGGGTAGATCAACAAGGTCTGACATTCCCACGCAGATTAATGCGTAATTTCCCGTTTTCTGTGCTTTGGCGTCAATGTGTCTCATCGGCGGATATTGATCGGATCGGTTATTTGTCGAGGAATGCAATTCGTGTGTTTAGCAGATCGTCGGGTCATCCGCAAATTACTTTTGCTAATAGAGATCAGAGATCTCTGTTTCTTAGAATATCAAAGCACGCGTATCCTTCTGCCACAATATTTCGAGATTCCTAAAAGCCTCAGCTTCGCTAATCTGTCCCGCGTCGCGCTTTTGTCGAGAGAGGCTTCGGCGACAGCGTGAGAATTGTCGTAAGCCGGTCGTTGCGAGCCGTGCGACATTTCGTCCGCCGGATGGCGCGGCGCTTCTCTTGACGACAATTGCACATGACCTACCTAAACTTAGGCGGCGCGATGGGGGGACAAAAGTCATGCGTAAGATTATCGTGATGGTTCTGGCTGCCGGAGGGCTGTTTATTTGCAATCCGATGGGCGCCTCGGCGGCGCCCGCGAGCGGCGGCGTAATAAGTGAAACGATCAAGGAAAACCCTCTCGTCCAGGAAGCGCGGGTTTTCTGCTACAATCGCTACACAGGCCGCTTCCTGCATTGGGGAAGTTGCGGCGGACGCAGGGTGTATCGGCATTACTACTACTATCACCCCTACTATCACCGCCACTACTATCACCGCTACTATTATCATCGCTACCATCGGTATCATCGATATCATTACTGGCGGAGGTGGTGAGCCGCTGAAGGGGCGGCGTGGATCTCCGGTAGAAAACGCCAATCAATCCGACTTTCAAGAAAGCCTTGCAGCGGCGCTTTCGCCCGAGCGGCAGAAGCGCCGCGGGGTTCCTGATTGGCCATCACCACTTCTTCGACAGGCGGCTTAAATTTTTGTGCACGTGTTTCTGGTAGACGCTCAAGGCTCGGGTGGGCGCGAGATGGGCCTGACCGGTCATGATGCTGCGGGCAGCCTCGATATTGGCGTCTAGGACGGCCCTCACCTTTTCGTCGAGCATTAATTTGCTCTCGGCGCGGGCGGCGGCATCTCCTTGCGCGATCTTCGCCATGCGCAGCGCAATCACATGATTGGCGCTGACGCTGAGATTGACCGAGTCGGCCAAGAGCTTCGTCCAATTTGGCATTTTGCTCAGCATCGCGATTGACCTCGCTCGGTTCGCCATCTCCGGGGAGATCCGGACCGCGGAATCCCTTTCGTTTCTAGCACAATCGGCACCGCTACACCTCAACCATTTTACGGACGCAAAGCCTCTCTTCCATCTGGGCGCGAGCCGCTCCATATTGCGCGGATGGCCCCTTCCGCGAAAAAGACCTCCAAATCCCCTGTCCGCGCCACACGCGCCAAAGCTGCGAAGCCGAAGCTTTCGCCGTTGGAGCCGCATCTCGCCGCGCTGCTCAACCCAGCGCTGGTGGGGCTCGGCGCCGGTTTCGAGGAAGCGGCGCAGGCGGCTTACGATTCCGGCGCACTCGCGGGCCTCGATACGGCGGACGTCGAAAAATACGGGCTTTGCGGCGCCACTTTAGGAAGCTTCGCTCAAGACAGCAACCCGGGCGCGCACCGGGGCGTGCAGGCCACCATCGACAGCCTCGACCAACTATTGCTGCTCGGCGACCCCAATATTCGCGACAAGCAGGCGTGGACCCCGCACCGCCCCGAGCGACCCGCCAAATCCGAGGGCGGCGTCAAATTCAAGCTGGTTTCGGAGTATCAACCCTGTGGCGACCAGCCGCAGGCCATAGAGGAATTGGTGAAGGGCGTGGACGCGCAAGAGCGCGATCAGGTGCTGCTTGGCGTCACCGGCTCCGGCAAGACATTTACGATGGCGCAGGTCATTGCGCACACGCAGCGGCCCGCGCTTATTCTCGCGCCCAACAAGACGCTAGCGGCGCAGCTCTATGGCGAGTTCAGGAGCTTCTTTCCCAACAACGCCGTCGAATATTTCGTATCTTATTATGACTATTACCAGCCCGAGGCCTATGTGCCGCGCTCGGACACGTATATCGAAAAAGAGTCCTCGGTGAACGAGCAAATCGACCGGATGCGTCACGCCGCGACGCGCGCGCTGCTGGAGCGTGACGACGTCATCATCGTCGCTTCGGTGTCCTGCATTTACGGCATCGGCTCGGTCGAAACCTACACCGCAATGACCTTTGGCGTCACCCTGGGCGAGAAGCTGGAACAGCGGCAGCTGATCACCGATCTGGTCGCGCTGCAATACCGCCGCATCCAGGCCGATTTTATTCGCGGCACGTTTCGCGTGCGCGGCGACACGGTGGACGTCTTTCCGGCGCATTACGAGGACCGCGCCTGGCGCGTCAGCTTCTTCGGCGACGAGGTCGAGGCGATCCACGAATTCGACCCGCTCACCGGCAAGAAAACGGTCGATCTCGAATTCGTGAAGGTCTATGCCAATTCCCATTATGTGACGCCGCGCCCGACCCTGCTGCAATCCGTCAAGGGCATCAAGGACGAACTGCGCGGTCGGCTCGATGAATTGAACCGCGTCGGGCGCATCGTGGAGGCGCAGCGCCTGGAGCAGCGCACTCGCTTCGATCTCGAGATGATGGAGGCGACAGGCTCCTGCGCCGGCATCGAAAATTATTCGCGCTATCTGACCGGCCGCAAGCCGGGCGAGCCGCCGCCAACGCTGTTCGAATATCTGCCCGACAATGCGCTGGTCTTCGCCGACGAAAGCCATGTCAGCGTGCCGCAGATCGGCGCGATGTACAAGGGCGACTTCCGCCGCAAGGCGACGCTGGCCGAATATGGCTTTCGCCTGCCCTCCTGCCTCGACAACCGCCCGCTGCGCTTCGAGGAATGGAACGCCATGCGACCGCAGACGGTCTGCGTTTCGGCGACTCCCGGCAGATGGGAGCTGGAGCAAACCGGCGGCGTCTTCGTCGAACAGGTGATTCGCCCGACTGGCTTGATCGACCCGCCAGTGGAGATACGCCCCGCGCGCGCGCAGGTGGACGATCTCCTCGTCGAAGCGCGCGCAAATGCGCAGGCGGGCTATCGCGCGCTGGTCACCGTGCTGACCAAGCGCATGGCCGAGGATTTGACCGAATATCTGCACGAGAACGGCGTGCGCGTGCGCTACATGCACTCCGACATCGACACGATCGAGCGCATCGAGATCATCCGTGATCTGCGCATCGGCGCCTTCGACGTGCTGGTCGGCATCAACCTTTTGCGCGAGGGACTCGACATTCCCGAATGCGGTCTCGTCGCCATTCTCGACGCCGACAAAGAAGGTTTTTTGCGCTCGGAAACCTCGCTGATCCAGACGATTGGCCGCGCCGCGCGCAATGTCGACGGGCGGGTCATTCTCTATGCCGACAAAATCACCGGCTCGATGCAGCGGGCCATCGACGAGACCAACCGGCGCAGAACCAAGCAGGAGGCCTATAACGCCGAGCACGGCATCACCCCCGCGTCGATCAAGCGGGGCATCGCCGATATTCTAGGCTCGGTCGCCGAGCAGGACCATTTCACGGTCGACACCGGGCTGGAGCTCGCGCCGGGACACAATCTCGCGGCGGCGCTGGCCGATCTGGAAAAGCGCATGAAGGCGGCGGCGGCGGATCTCGCCTTCGAAGAGGCGGCGCGGCTGCGCGACGAAATCCAGCGCCTGCACCGCGCCGAACTCCTGGCCGAGGCGGGGCCGCTAAAGCACCTGTCCGCGGCGCGCAGCGAGGGCGAGACGGGGATAGCCGGCACGCGGGCGCGCAAACCCACGGACGCGGATATGGGCCCGCACAACTTTGGCGGCGGCGAGGCGAGGCCACTGGGGCGGCCTTTGCCGCGGTCCACGATGGGCAAGCCGGGGACGCGGACGGTGAAGGGGAAGAGCAAGTGAGCCTCGCGCTTCCTTGCCCGTTGTGCTAGCTGCTTGCCCTTCAATTTTCTCAGCTCGAGCCAAGACCCATGCAAGCGCAGCTTCTCGAAACGCCCGCCGACACGAACGCCCTGATGGCTGAAATCGGCCGCGCGGCGCGGCGCGGCGCGCATGCCGCGGCTCTTGCGCCGAGCGCTGTCAAGGACGCCGCCTTGCGCGCGGCGGCGCGCGAAATCCGCCGTGCAAGCGCCGCGATCCTAGACGCCAACGCGCAGGATGTGGCGGCGGCGCGGGCCTCGGGCGCGTCGACCGCCGCGCTAGACCGGCTGACGCTCGAGCCAAAACGCATCGAGGCGATGGCGCGCGGCGTCGAGGAGATTGCCGATCTGCCCGACCCCGTGGGCCGCGTGCTGGCGGTGTTCGAGCGCCCCAACGGGCTGCGCATCGAGCGCGTGGCGACGCCGCTCGGCGTCATCGGCGTAATCTATGAGAGCCGACCCAATGTGACGGCGGACGCCGGCGCGTTATGCCTCAAATCGGGCAACGCCACGATTTTGCGTGGCGGCTCCGACAGCCTGCGCTCGTCGGCCGCCGTTCACCGCTGTCTCGTCGCGGGGCTCGAAGCCGCCGGCCTGCCGGCGGAGACGATCTCGCTGGTGCCATTGAGCGACCGCGCGGCGGTGGGCGCCATGCTGGCGGGTCTCGACGGCAATATCGACGTAATCGTGCCGCGCGGCGGAAAAAGCCTTGTCGCGCGCGTACAGCACGAGGCGCGCGTGCCGGTGTTCGCGCATTTGGAGGGCATTGTGCACGTCTATGTGCATGGCGCCGCCGATCTCGACATGGCCAAGAAAATCGCGCTCAACGCCAAAATGCGGCGCACCGGCGTATGCGGCGCAGCGGAGACGCTGCTGGTCGATCGCGCCTGCGCTGCGACGCATCTCGCACCGCTGGTCGAAATGCTGATCGACGTGGGCTGCGCGGTGCGCGGCGACGCGGCGACGCAGGCCGTCGACGCGCGCGTGACGCCGGCGAGCGACGAAGACTGGGACACGGAATATCTCGACGCCATCATCGCCGTGCGCGTCGTCGACGGGCTCGACGACGCCATGACGCATATCGCGATGCATGGCTCGCATCACACCGACTGTATCGTGACGAACGACGAGACGGCGGCGGCGCGCTTCCTCGCCGAGGTCGATTCGGCGATTGTCGTTCACAACGCCTCGACGCAATTCGCCGATGGCGGCGAATTCGGCTTTGGCGGCGAGATCGGCATCGCCACCGGCAAGATGCACGCGCGCGGGCCGGTCGGCGTCGAGCAGCTCACCTCGTTCAAATATCGCGTGCATGGCGCGGGGCAGACGCGCCCGTGAATTTGGCTTCCGGAAAGATCCCGCGGCTTCCGCCGCATGCGCCCGGCATGCGCATCGGCCTCTTCGGCGGCTCCTTCGATCCGCCGCACGAGGGGCATGTGCTGGTCTCGCGCATGGCGCTGACGCGTCTGCGGCTCGACCGGGTGTGGTGGCTCGTCACGCCGGGCAATCCGCTCAAAGACGCCAGGGAGTTGCCGTCGCTGGCGGCGCGCATGGCGGCCTGTCGCAAGCTGGCCGCTCATCCGCGCATTGTCGTGAGCGGCGTCGAGGCGCAAATCCGCACGCGCTTCACCTACGACACGTTGCGCTACCTGCGTCTACGCTGCCCCGGCGTGCGTTTTGTCTGGATCATGGGCGCGGACAATCTGCTGCATTTCCACCGCTGGCGGCATTGGCGCGAGATCGCCCGGCTCGCGCCGATCGCGGTGATCGACCGGCCCGGCGCGAGCCTTCGGGCCGCGTCGGCGAAGGCGGCGCAAGTCCTCGGCCTAGCACGGCTGCGCGAGCAAGACAGTGTTTCGCTCGCATGCAAGCGCCCGCCGGCCTTCGTCTATCTGCACGGCAAACGCGCCGCGCAATCCTCCACCGCTCTACGAGCGGCGCGCAAAGATCAATAATCAGCCGCGCTTGCGCCGCGTCCAAGCCAGGAACGCAGCGAGGCCGATCATCGGGATGATCACCAGCACGAGCACCCAGGTCGAAGTCTCGTCATAGGGATGCGTGTCGTAATAATCGTTGGAGATCGCCTGCGTGTAAGGGTTGCGAAAGAAAAAGACGACGAAAACCCACAACGCCAAGACGCCGGCGGTTAGAAAATACAACCCGCGCGACACGCGGTATTTCGGAGGCCTTTTCGGCTCTTCGTCAAGTTTCTGCTCTTCGTCGGTCATGTCATGGATCCCGGGCGTTGGCGCGTCGGATATATCCGATCTGTCCTTGATGATAGCCGACTGTAGCACATGGAATATAGCCGATGTGTCGTTGATGGTCGGAAACGGCGGGCGATGTCGCTACGCCTTTTCCCCGGTCACCGGCAAGGACGGCACCAGCAGCGCCAACGGCCGCACGCCCGGACGAATCCAGGTCCGCAATAGCGTCCCCAGCCCTGGCAGGCGGCTTCTTGCCTCAGCGAGAAGCCGGGGGCGAACAGATCTTTCGATGGTCCTGGACCAGTCATTGCGTTCGCGCCACAATTCGAGGCGCTGAAGCAGAAAAAGGCGGCGAAAGCGGCCACAGCAAACGCAAGCTTGGTCATAACATTCCCCCTTCCGTATAGAACGGAGCCACATGCGGGAAACGAAGACGCTCACGAAAGGTTCCCTGCGGAACTTCGCTGCTCCGACCGCCAGATGGACCCCGCCGACGAAGCCTGCGTCTCCTTGGCTTGTCTTGATTGCGACGGGAACGAGGCCTGGATCGCGGCCTTCGAGTCCGACGATACGTGTCCGATCTTTTATGCGCGCGCAATTGCGCCTTACGTGGCCGAGCCTGTCAGATCGTAGGCGTCGGCGCCTTCGACCTTGACGCTCACAATGTCGCCGGCGCGCAACGGTCTGCGCGACGACAGATGAACCGAGCCATCGACCCCGGGAGCGTCAGACTTGCTGCGGCCCTTAGCGGCCCCCTTTATTCCGCCGCCGGGCTCGTCGACGATGACTTGTATACGCTTGCCGATTTTGCGTTTTAGCAGGCCGGCGCTGATTGCCTGCTGCCGCTCCATGAAGCGCTTCCAGCGGCTTTCCTTCACCTCGTCCGGCACAGCCGCAAGCCCTAGATCATTGGCGGGAGCGCCAGCGACGGGCTCGTATTTGAACGCGCCGGCGCGATCGATTTGCGCCTCGCCCAGCCATTCGAGCAGATAGTTAAAGTCTTCCTCGGTCTCGCCGGGAAAGCCGACGATGAAGGTCGAGCGCAAGGCGAGATCGGGAACGAGGCGGCGCCAGTTTTGGATGCGCTCCAGCGTCTTTTCGTCGTTCGCGGGGCGCTTCATCGCCTTCAGCACCGAGGGCGACGCATGCTGGAAGGGAATGTCGAGATAGGGCAGAATCTTGCCATCCGCCATCAAGGGCAGAACTTCGTCGACATGCGGATAGGGGTAGACGTAGTGTAGCCGCACCCAGACGCCAAGCTCGCCGAGTTCGCGCGAAATATCGAAGAAGCGCGCGCGCACGGCGCGGTCGCGAAAGGCGCTTTCGGCGTAGCGCAGATCGCGGCCGTAGGCGCTGGTGTCTTGTGAAATCACCAGCAATTCCTTCACGCCGGCGCGCACGAGTTTTTCGGCTTCGCGCAGCGCCTCGGCCGCAGAGCGCGAGCGTAAAGGCCCGCGAAGATGCGGGATAATGCAGAAAGAGCAGCTGTTGTCGCAGCCCTCCGAGATTTTCAAGTAAGCGTAATGGCGCGGCGTCAGCTTGACGCCCTGTTCCGGCACGAGATCGAGGAAAGGATCGTGCGGCGCGGGCGCCGCCGTCCGCACAGCCTCCAGCACGCTCTCGTAGTCCTGAGGACCGGTGATCGCCAGCACGTCGGGAAACTTCGCCAGTATGTTCCCGGGCTCCGCGCCCATGCAGCCGGTTACGACCACCTTGCCGTTTTCGCCCAGCGCGGCGCCGATCGCCTCCAGCGACTCGGCTTTGGCGCTATCGAGAAAGCCGCAGGTGTTGACGACGACGACATCCGCGCCGGCATGGCTGCGCGATAATGCGTAACCTTCCGCGCGCAGCCGCGTGAGGATGCGTTCGCTGTCGACCAAAGCCTTAGGACAGCCGAGCGATACAAAGGAAACGCGCGGCGGGGGGACGGCGGCGGGATTTGGCTTTTCGTGCATGGGCGTGGCTTGCCACGCCGGGGCGCGAATGGCAATCGGGCGGGAGCGGCCGAATTGAGTCGCCCGCAAAAGACGCAGCTTTAGAAGGCCGAAGCGGACGCCAACGATCTAGCTTGCGGCGCTATGCGCGACGGCAGGTCGGCGGCCATCACGGCGCCTGCCAGGGAATAGAGCGCCACGATGACGAGAATAACGATCTTAATCAAGATCTTAACTCCAAATTGGCGCGCTGTTGCGCTTGCTTCGGCATAGAACTCCACACCGTCTCCGGCTGGCCGAAGCCATAGATTGCAAGTTTTAACAAATCCTCATTTTTTGAAGATCGTCGCAGCCTTTTAACGATTGCGCACGCGGCAATCGCCTGCTTCGCCATTAAGCCTTTTTAGAACATGTAGTTATGGCGAAGCCGCGTTTCGTCGAGCCGCTCCTCGCGCCGTTCGGAGAAAAAAATTGCGCCCCAACCCGATAGGATTATGTATAGAAACCCGCCACTATAGGGGACGCAAGCGCGCCGCTTCGCTCCTATGCAGCCCGACGCGCAGGGCCTCCGATGGGCGCCCGTCCCGAGGAACGGACGACAGGATGAGCGAAGCGCCGGGTGTCCTTTCGAACGCTCGATGTTCGTTCATTCGCGTCTCGCGGCGCCAACAAGGCCTGAACATTTGCCGACATCCGTCATTCTCGGGACGGGCGCCTATGCGCCCTTAAGAGTTCTCACCAACGCCGATCTGGAACAAATGGTGGCGACGAACGGCCCCTGGATCGTCAGCCGCACCGGCATCAGGGAGCGCCGTATCGCGGCGGAGGGGGAGACCACCTCGGACATGGCCGCCGCCGCAGCGCGGCGTGCGCTCGAATTCGCCGGGGTCGCCGCGAGCGAGGTCGACCTCATCATCGTCGCCACTGTGACCGGCGACACGCCGACGCCTTCCTGTGCGGCGTTCGTGCAGGCCAAGATCGGCGCGCTGAACGCCTTCGCCTTCGACGTTTCGGCGGCCTGCGCCGGCTCGCTTTACGGGCTCGTCATCGCCGATCAGTTCATTCGCAACGGCATGGCGCGACGCGCGCTGGTGATCGGCGCCGAAACCTTGAGCCGGGTGGTCGACTGGACCAACCGTGAAACCTGCGTTCTATTTGGCGACGCCGCCGGCGCGATGCTGCTGTGCGCCAGCGAAGCGCCGGGACGCGGCCTGCTCGCCGCGAAACTGCGCACCGACGGCTCCATGACCGAAATCCTGGGTATTTACGGCGGCGGCAGCCGGCGTCCGTTTTCGCAAGAGATGCTGACCGATAACGGCCACAAGATCAAAATGCGCGGACGCGAAGTCTATAAGGCGGCCGCCCGGCTGCTGCCGGAGGCTGTGCTGGAGGCGCTGGAGCAGGCCGGACTCGAAGCCGCCGACGTGACCCATGTGATCGCGCATCAGGCCAATTTGCGCATCATCGAATCGGCGATGGAGACGCTCGGCGTTCCGCTCGAAAAATGCTGGATCAACATCGACCGCTACGGCAATACGTCCAGCGCCTCGCTGCCGATCACGCTGGACGAGGCCAACCGCGCCGGGCGATTGAAACAAGGCGACGTGATCGCCATGATGGCCATCGGCGCCGGGATGACCTGGGGCAGCGCGATCCTGCGCTGGTGAAAGGTGAGCAAGTCGTCGATCGACCGCCGCCGGGTCAGCGATTCTGGAAAGCCGGACGGCGTTTTTCGACGAAGGCGGACATGCCTTCCTTTTGGTCCTTGGTCGCGAACAGCGCATAAAAGGCGCGGCGCTCGAATCTGACCCCCTCTGCCAGCGTCGTCTCGAAGGCGCGGTTGATCGCGTCCTTGGCGGTGAGCACGGCCGGCCGAGACATGCTGGCGATGGTCTGCGCGGTCTTGATCGCCTCGGGCAGCAAATCCTGCGCCGGCAGGACGCGCGACACCAGCCCCGCCCGCTCGGCTTCCTCGGCGCCCATGAAACGGCCGGTGAGGCACAGGTCCATCGCTTTGGCCTTGCCGATTGCGCGGGTCAGCCGCTGCGTGCCGCCAGCGCCGGGTATGACGCCAAGCTTGATCTCGGGCTGGCCGAATTGTGCGCTGTCCGACGCCAGAATGAAATCGCACATCATCGCCAGTTCACAGCCGCCGCCGAGCGCAAACCCGCTGACCGCCGCGATGATCGGTTTGCGCAGACGCGCGACCGAGTCCCAGCGCCCCAGAAAATCGCCTAGAAAAGCGTCGGCGAAGTCCTTGTCGCGCATTTCCTTAATGTCGGCGCCTGCGGCAAAGGCTTTTTCGGAGCCGGTCAGCACGACGCAGCCAATGTCCGCGTCCGCCTCGAACGCCTGGAGCGCCTCGTCCAGTTCGCCGATCAGCCTGGCGTTCAGCGCATTGAGCGCGTCCGGGCGATGCAGACGGACCAGCCCCGCTTCGCCATGTCTTTCGATCTCTATCGTCTCATAGCTCACGCGCGCGTCTCCTCGCATCTTCGACCCGATAAGCGTCCTTCGGCCGCCGCGTCTTTCATATCTCGAAATCGCCGGCGGCGTCCCCTTTCTCGCCAAAACCGCGCGCGAGCGCGCCGGCATGCAAATCGTCGAGCGAAATCGTCTCCAACCGCTCAAAGACGCATGCCTCGATTTGCTCCAGAACCGGCGCCAACGCCGCTTCGAGCGACGCCTGGTCCTGGCGTGCACATCCTTCGTCATTCTCACTTTCGGCGCGCAGAGCGACACGAACGATCTCGGCGGCGTTCAGACGTCGCCGCTCGCGCGCCAGTTCATAGCCGCCCGAGGGGCCGCGCAGGCTTTTCAATATTCCAGCGCGCACCAGCGCCTGCAGCAGGCTCTCCAGCCGGCGCGGCGGCAAATCGTGACGAGCCGCCAGCTCCTTTGACGACACAGGCCGCGCTCGCGCGTGCAAAGCCACGTCGAGAACCGCCAGCAAGGCGAAGCGGGCGGCGCGCGGCAGCAGCATCACTTTTGCGGGTCTCCCAGCATGCCGGTGGAGCCAAAGCCCCCGCCTCCGCGCTCCGTCTCTTCCAGAGCCGCTTGCGTTTCCTCGAGACGCGCACGCGTTACGGGCGCGACGACAAGCTGCGCGATCCGCATGCCGCGCACGATCTCGAAAGGATGCGCGCCAAGATTGACCAGCAGCGCTTGAAGTTCTCCGCGATAATCGCTGTCGATGGTGCCGGGCGCGTTGAGGACGGTGACGCCATGCTCCAGGGCGAGCCCCGAACGCGGCCTGATCTGCGCCTCAAAGCCTTGCGGCAAATGAATTGCAAAGCCGGTCGGCACGAGATCGCGAGCGCCGGGTTCGAGCACAAGCTTGCGTCCCGGCGGAAGCGCCGCGCGAAGATCGAGGCCGGCGGCGCCGGCGCTGGCGTAAAAGGGCAGTTCCAGACCCTCGCCATGAGGCAGACGCGAAATCGCGATTTTCATGGACAGGACTTTCCGCTCTCGCCAGCCAGCTCTTGCGCCAGCCGCCGCATCAGCCGCGCGGCCACCGCTTCCTTGCTAAGGCGCGGCCAGCTTTCGACGCTCTTGGCGGTGACGATATGGACTTCGTTTTCGTCCGCGCCAAACACTCCGGCGGAAACATCGTTGGCGACAATGAGATCGCAGCCCTTGCGGACGAGTTTTTCCTGAGCGAGGCGCAACAGGTCGCGCGTTTCGGCGGCGAAGCCCGCGACCAGCGCGGGGCGTCCTCTCCCGCGCGCCGCTATGCTCGCGAGAATATCGGGATTTTCGACGAGAACCAGCGCAGGCGCGCCGCCTTCCTGTTGTTTCTTGATTTTGTCGGGCGCGGCCTCGACGCGCCAATCGGCGACTGCCGCGGCGCCAATAAAAATATCGGCGGGCAGCGCCGCTTCGACCGCCGCGAGCATCTCTCGCGCGGTTTCGACATGGCGCGTCTCGACGCCCATAGGATCCGCCTGCGTCACTGGACCGCTGACCAGCGTCACGCGCGCCCCGGCGCGCCGGGCGGCGGCGGCGATGGCGTGGCCCTGCTTGCCCGACGAGCGATTGGCGATGAAGCGCACCGGGTCGATCGGCTCATGCGTCGGGCCGGAGGTCACGACGACGTGGCGCCCCGCCAGCAGCCCGACGTCTTCTTCCGCCGGCGAGGCCAGCGCGAAATGGATCGCGCTCACAATATCGAGCGGCTCGCTCATGCGCCCTGGCCCAAATTCGCCGCAGGCCATCTCGCCATCTTCCGGCCCGACGAATAAAGCCCCGTCGGCGCGCAGCCGGGCGAGATTGCGCTGCGTCGCCGGATGCAGCCACATGCGCAAATTCATCGCCGGCGCGAACAGGACGCGCTTGTCGGTGGCGAGCAGGAGCGTGGTCGCCAAATCATCCGCCAATCCCTGCGCCGCGCGCGCAAGGAGATTCGCGGTCGCCGGCGCGACGACGATAAGATCGGACTGCCGCGAAAGCTGGATATGCCCCATTTCGCCTTCGAGCGCTGCGTCGAAGAGATCGGTGTGAACCGACGCCCCGGAAATCGCCGAAAAAGACATCTTTGTCACGAATTCTTGCGCCGAGGCGGTCAGCACGACGCGCGCGACCGCGCCGCGTTCGCGCAGCCGCCGCAACAGATCGAGCGATTTATAGGCGGCGACGCCGCCGCCAACAATCAGCAGGACGCGCTTGCCGGCCAGTTCTTGCGCTGCCTTGTCTTGCGCTTCTTCCCGATCCGCCACGCGCACGCCTCCCAAAGTCCAGCCGCCGGGACAATACTCATTTTCGGCGCGCCGCCCAAGTGGATCGGCTTCGCGGATCGAGCTGGCGGATCGGGTTGTGCTGGCGACCGCGCTTTTCGCGACTGCGGCGCTGGCCCTTTTTGCGCGGGCGTGGCAAAGCCATCCGCGATGAGGCCCATCGACGACAGCCCCGCGACTTTATGTCCGCTGATCCGCCGGCTGACGCTGCGCGACTTTCGCTCCTATGCGGCGCTGGACGCGCGCATCGGCTCTAAAACCGTCGTGCTCACCGGCGAAAACGGCGCCGGAAAAACCAATATTCTTGAAGCTCTTTCGATGTTTTCGCCAGGACGGGGACTGCGGCGCGCGGAGATCGGCCTCTGCGCAAGGCACGATGGGCCCGGAGGCTTCGCGGTTTCCATCGAGTTGGAGACCGACGGCCGCGTCGTGCAGCTTGGCCATGGATTTGAGCCTGACACTCAGGGCGGCGCAGCTTCGGGCGGCGCCGCAAAGAATGTCTCCGGCCCGGCGCGGCGTTTTCGCATCGACCGCGCGCCGGCGGCCTCTCAACGGGTCTTCGCCGAGCATATCCAGGTGTTATGGCTCACTCCGGCGATGGACGGGCTTTTCACAGGCCCAGCCGGCGACCGTCGGCGCTTTCTGGACCGACTGACGCTGGGCGTCGACGCCGATCATGGCGCGCGCGTCTCTAAATTGGAGCGCGCCCTGCGCAACCGCAACCGGCTGCTGGAGGAAGGCGGCGTCGATCCACGCTGGCTCGCCGCCGCCGAACAGGAAATCGCCGCGCTCGGCGTCGCCGTCGCGAGCGCCAGGCTCGACACGACCCAGCGCCTCGCCGCGCTGATAGAGGCGACGCATGACGAGGCATCGCCCTTTCCCTTCGCGCTGATCGCGCTCGACGGCGAGTTGGAGCGGATGTTGCAGGGTGAGCCCGCCTTCACCGTCGAAGAGCGTTATCGATCGATGCTCGCGCAGTCGCGCCGCCGTGACGCCGCCGCCGGACGCACGCTGATCGGCCCGCAAACCAGCGACCTCCTGGTGCGGCACGGCCCCAAGGGCGAAGCGGCGCAGGATTGCTCAACGGGCGAACAGAAAGCGCTGCTCGCCGGGCTGGTGCTGGCCCATGCGCGGCTGGTGACCGCGATGCACGGCATGGCCCCGCTGCTGCTCCTGGACGAGATCGCCGCGCATTTCGACGCGCGCCGGCGCGAAGCCCTGTTCGACGAAGTCGACAAGCTTGGCGGCCAGGTCTGGATGAGCGGCGCCGACCCGTCGCTGTTCGATTCGTTCGAGGGCCGCGCCGATATCTTTGAAGTGACGCCGGGGCGGATCGAGCGGCGGCGGCCCCCTCTATTCCAATAACTGCCGCAGCACATAAGGCAGGATGCCGCCGTTGCGGAAATATTCGAGCTCGTCGAGCGTGTCGATGCGCGCCAGCAGCGGGACTTCTTTTGTCTCGCCGCCCTGATAGACGATCTTCGCCTTCAGCGTCTGGCGAGGCGTCAGGCCCTCGCCAAGCCCCTCGATCGTCACGGTTTCCGCGCCGGAAAGACCGAGCGAACCCCAAGTCGTCCCCGCCTCGAAGGTCAGCGGCAATATCCCCATGCCGACGAGATTGGAGCGATGGATGCGCTCGAAACTCTGCGCGATCACCGCGCGCACGCCGAGCAGCGCCGTGCCTTTGGCGGCCCAGTCGCGCGAGGAGCCATTGCCGTATTCCGCGCCGGCGAACACAACCAGTGGCGCGCCTTCGGAGGCGTATTTCATCGCCGCGTCGTAGATCGACATGGTCTCGCCGTCCGGAAAATGCTTCGTCACGCCGCCCTCCGGCACATTGCCGGCGGCGTCCTTGGCGATGAAATTCTTGATGCGGATATTGGCGAAGGTTCCGCGCATCATCACTTCGTGATTGCCTCGCCTTGTGCCGTACTGGTTGAAGTCCTTGGGCTCGACGCCCTGTTCCTGCAACCATTTGCCGGCGGGCGAGGTCGCTTTGATCGCGCCGGCCGGAGAAATATGGTCGGTGGTGATCTTGTCGCCAAACAATGCCAGGATGCGGGCGCCGACGATATCCGCAACGGGCTTGGGCTCCTTCGTCAGGCCGGAAAAATAAGGCGGGTTGCGCACATAGGTCGAGTTGGCGTCCCAGCCGTAAGTCTCGCCCGCCGGCACCTTGATCTTGCGCCAGTGCGAGTCGCCGTCGAACACTTGCGAATAGGCGCCGCGAAACATCGAGCGGGTGATGTTTTTGGCGATGAAATGCTCGATTTCCCGGTTGCTTGGCCAGATGTCGCGCAGGAACACCGGCTCGCCCTTCCTGTCCCGCCCGAGCGGCTCCGTCGTCAGATCGATCGCCACGGTTCCAGCGAGCGCAAAGGCCACCACCAGGGGCGGCGAGGCGAGGTAATTGGCCTGCACATCGGGATTCACCCGGCCTTCGAAGTTGCGGTTGCCCGACAGCACCGACGCGGCCACGAGGTCATGCGTCTGAATGGCCTTCGAGATCGGCGCCGGGAGCGGCCCCGAATTGCCGATGCAGGTGGTGCAGCCAAAGCCCACAAGATTGAAGCCGAGCTTGTCGAGCGGCTCTTGCAGGCCGGATTTTTCGAGATATTGCGCCACCACCTGGCTGCCCGGCGCGAGCGAGGTTTTCACCCAGGGTTTGACCTTCAGGCCCCGCTCGACGGCGTTGCGCGCCAAGAGGCCCGCCCCGATCAGCACGCCGGGATTGGAGGTGTTGGTGCAGGAGGTGATCGCGGCGATCACCACGTCCCCGTGACCCAGATCGAAACTGGCGTCTTCGACCGGAAAACGCGGCGCAAGGCCGCCGCTTTTCTTATACTCGTCAGCCAGCGCGGTTTCGAAGCCGGTTTTCATATCCTCCAGCGCGACCCGCCCCTCCGGGCGCTTCGGCCCGGCGAGCGAAGGCGTGACGCCGGCGAGATCGAGCGTCACCGTGTCGGTGAACTCGGGCTCGGGCGAGCGCGCGCCGCGCAACAGGCCTTGCGCCCGCGCGTATTTTTCGATCAACGCAACGCGCGCCGAACCGCGCCCCGAGGCGTGGAGATATTCCAGCGTCTCCGCGTCGATCGGGAAAAAGCCGCAGGTCGCGCCATATTCGGGCGCCATATTGGCGATGGTGGCGCGGTCGGCGAGCGAGAGATGATCCAGCCCGCCGCCGTAAAACTCGACGAATTTGCCGACGACGCCCTTCTTGCGCAATATCTGGGTGACCGTGAGCACGATGTCGGTCGCGGTGACGCCCTCGCGCGGCCGGCCCTCCAGTTTGAAGCCGATCACTTCCGGCGCCAGCATCGACAGCGGCTGGCCGAGCATGGCCGCTTCCGCTTCGATGCCGCCGACCCCCCAGCCGAGCACGGCGAGGCCATTGACCATGGTCGTATGCGAATCGGTGCCGACCAGCGTGTCGGGATAGGCGGTCTCGATCGTCTGCGTCTTGCCCTTGTGTTTGATCTTCTCTTTCCTGGTCCAGACGGTCTGCGCCAGAAATTCGAGATTGACCTGATGGCAAATGCCGGCGCCCGGCGGGACCACCCGGAAATTGTCGAAGGCCGACTGGCCCCATTTCAGGAAGCGGTAGCGCTCGCCGTTGCGCTGATATTCGATATCGACATTTTGCTTCAGGGCGCGCGCCGTGCCGAAGTGATCGACGATCACCGAATGGTCGATGACGAGATCGACCGGCGCCAGCGGATTGATCTTTTGCGGATCGCCGCCGAGCGCCACGAAGGCGTCGCGCATCGCCGCGAGATCGACCACGGCGGGAACGCCGGTAAAGTCCTGCATCAACACGCGCGCCGGCCGGAAGGCGATCTCGACTTCGCCCTTGCCCCTGGCTGCGAGCCAGCCGGCGAAAGCCTCGATATTCTCTTTGGTGACGGTGCGGCCGTCTTCATGGCGCAGCAAGTTTTCGAGCAAAACCTTGAGCGAAAAGGGCAGGCGCGAGACGCCGGCGAGGCCGTTTTTCTCGGCGGCCTTGAGCGAATAATAAAAATATGTCTTTGCGCCGACGACGAGTTTTTTGCGGGCTTTGAAACTGTCGAGAGAGGCCATGTTTCGTGTCCTTGCCTGTGTCGAAAGGGAGAACTGGCGCTCCGGTTCGAACGAGTCGTATCGAGTTAATCGCATTAGCGGATGACCGCTCGCAAGCAAAAACCGGCGCAGGGCGATGGACGAGTCGGCTGCGTCGCTCAAATTGAAAGTTTCCCAAAGCGAGCCAGAAGGCTCGCGCGTCAGGCTGCCGCAAGGGGGCTGTCGCGGATGTCGCCGAAGTCGCCCCGGTCCACGCGCATATGGAGCAGGCGAAGGCGGCAAGAAGCGGTTTCCCTTGCTGGCGAGAAAACCTCTGGGGACAGCGAGCCGGGATGGTGAGCAAGTCGGCTGATCCTGCTTTGCATTCAATGATTTGATAGAGGTCGCTTTTTACAAAGATAATATATTAGATTATATATATATATATTATTATTCAGAGGCTTGGCGTTCAATAAGGGATTGGAGGCCTTCTGTTGAGGGCTCGTCATCCCACCGGCTTGAGCCGACCAGAGGCTCCGTTCGCCCGTGGACCGGGGCGACTTCGGCGACACTTGCGACGCCCAAAAGAGCGCCCCCAACACTGTCGCGGATGTCGCCGAAGTCGCCCCGGCGCATGGGCATGAACCCGTGTTGCGCAATCGGTTTCGCATGAAGCGAGCCGCTGCCGGACCATCGCCGCTGCTGGGCGAAATCCCTCCCCGCGAGAGGAGGGATTCGCGCCGCGAAGCGGTCGACAAGCCGCTCACCCCGTCTGCATCGCCTCGGGCTTGGTCCTCGCGCGCTTGGTCATCAGCCTGTTCAGCGCCGAGACATAGGCCCGCGCAGAAGCGACCAGCGTGTCGGGGTCGGCCCCGCGTCCCGTCACCGATTTGCCGTCCTCGGAAAGACGCACCGACACCTCCGCCTGCGCGTCGGTTCCTTCCGTCACGGCGTGGACCTGGAACAGCTCCAGCACCGCATCATGCGGGGCCAGCGCCTTGATCGCGTTGAAGATCGCGTCCACGGGGCCGTTGCCGGTGGCTTGATGCGTGACCTTCTCGCCGTCGATGTCGAGCGTCAGCGCCGCCGACTGCGGCCCGCTGGTGCCGGCGATCACCGTCAGCGCCGCGACCTTGATGTGGTCATGCGCGTTGACGATCTCGTCATCGACCAGCGCCGCCAGGTCTTCGTCGTAGACGACTTTCTTGCGGTCGGCCAAGTCCTTGAATCGCCTGAAGGCGTCCTCCAGGGCGTTATCGCCGAGATCGTAGCCCAGTTCCTTCAGCTTCTCGCGGAAGGCGTGGCGGCCCGAATGTTTGCCCATAACCAGCGAGGTTTTGGCGACGCCAACGCTCTCGGGCGTCATGATCTCATAGGTGAAGGCGTTTTTGAGCATCCCGTCCTGATGGATGCCGCTTTCATGGGCGAAGGCGTTCCGCCCGACAATGGCCTTGTTATATTGCACCGGGAAGGACGTGACCGCCGACACGAGTTTCGACGCTCTGGTCAGCAGCTTGGCGTCAATGCCGGTGTGGAAGGGCAATACGTCGGGGCGGGTGCGCATCGCCATCACGACCTCCTCCAGCGCGGCGTTGCCGGCGCGCTCGCCAATGCCGTTGATCGTGCATTCGATCTGCCGCGCGCCGCCGCGCACGCCCGCCAGCGAGTTGGCCACGGCCAGCCCGAGATCGTCGTGGCAATGCACGGAGAAGATCGCCTTGTCGGAGTTGGGCACGCGCTCGCGCACGCTTCGAAACAGCGCCTCATATTCCGCCGGGGTCGTGTAGCCGACGGTGTCCGGGATGTTGATGGTCGTTGCGCCGGCGTTGATCGCGATTTCGACCGCGCGGCACAGAAAGTCGAGTTCCGTGCGGGTGCCGTCCTCGGCCGACCACTCCACATCCGCGACATGATTGCGCGCCCGCGCCACGGACGAGGCGATCAGCTCCAACACGCGCGACGGCTCCAGCTGGAGCTTGTATTTCATGTGCAGGGGCGAGGTGGAGATGAAGGTGTGGATGCGCGGGCGATGCGCCTCGCGCAGGGCTTCGGCGCAGCGGTCGATGTCCTTTTCCGAGGCGCGGGCGAGGCCGGCGACGGAAGCGTCTTTCACACGGCTCGCGACCCGCGAAACGCTTTCGAAATCGCCCTGGCTGGCGATCGGGAAACCCGCCTCGATGACGTCGACGCCCAAGGCGTCGAGCAAATCAGCGACCTCCAGCTTTTCTTCCAGAGTCATGGAGGCGCCGGGCGACTGCTCGCCATCGCGCAGCGTGGTGTCGAAAATGACGACGCGGTTGGCGTCATGGTCTTGCGGGCGCGGCGTTGACGGCGCGCGCTGGTCGGGGGTGGTTTGAGTCATATCTGAATTCCTGCTGTAGCCTTGCCCGCCGGGCGGGCTTCTCTTTTTGTCTGTCTTCCGCCTAAATCCCCTGAAAGCCTGGGCCGTCAAAAGCCCGTCATGCGTTCAGGGGCGGCTAAGAAGCAGCAAGAGGGCGAGAGGACGAACAGCAGCAGCCGCCGCGTCGGGGCGGCGCGCTTTCCAGTGGGTCATCGGGGCGGTCTCGCTCGCCACGCTCCAAAGTCCTCGTTGGCCGGCGCTGGGGCCGGGGTTGCAGCTCAAACAGGATAAACGGCTTCGCGGTGACTGGCAAGGCGTTTGCGCCATGCTTGGCGGCTGCCTGGCGCAAGGCGGATGGAGTCCAATGCCGAAAAAGTCCACGAATCAAAATTTCCTCGGCTATAAGGCGGACATGAAACCTTCAAAAAGCGACGCCGCACATGACCATTCGACTGCATAAGGGCGACCTCCCCGTCGGGACCGATTTTGGCTCCATCGTGGCGATCGACACCGAGACCCTCGGCCTTAACCACCAGCGCGACCGGTTGTGCCTGGTGCAGCTCTCGCGCGGCGACGGCCACGCCGATCTCGTGCAAATCGCGCGCGGACAGACGAGCGCGCCCAATCTGGAGCGCCTGCTGAACGACCCCAAGGTGCTGAAACTCTTTCATTTCGCGCGTTTTGACATTGGGATTCTCGGCCAAACCTTTGGCGCAATACCCGCGCCGGTCTATTGCACCAAGATCGCCTCTAGGCTGGCGCGCACCTACACCGACCGTCACGGCCTCAAGGATCTCGTGCGCGAATTGCTGGGGATCGAAATCTCCAAGCAGCAGCAGTCCTCGGATTGGGGCGCGGAAACGCTTTCGGAGGCGCAACAGACCTACGCCGCCTCCGACGTGCTGCATCTGCATGAGCTAAAGGCCCGTCTCGACGTAATGCTGCAGCGCGAAGGGCGCGACGCCCTCGCGGCCGCCTGTTTCGACTTTCTGCCGGCGCGCGCCCGGCTCGATCTCGCGGGCTGGCCGGAAACCGATATTTTCGCGCATATGTGAAGCGCCTCGAATTCGCCATGGCGCGCGGGTTTAATCTGGCGAATCCAACATCGTCGGCCCCATCGAGGTCTTTTTGAACAACGGTCCTTCCACTTCGCACAACCGCCTCGGCTCCATCGGCGCCCCACGGGAAAACGCATTTCCGGCGGCGCTGCGGCACACGACGCGCGTGGCGCGGCTGCGCTGGTTCATGCTCTGGGGCGTCGGCGGCATCGTCACCGTCGTAGTGATCGTCGTCGGCTTTCAGTTCGTGCAGTTTCTGCCCATCGACCTGCGCTTCGCCCATATCGCGCTCAAGGGATCGCGCATCACCATCGATTCGCCGAAGCTGGTCGGATACCGCCCCGACGGGCGTCCCTATGAATTGCGGGCCAAGGTCGGCGTACAAGACATGTCCACGCCCGATTTGTTCGAACTCGAAGAACTCAACGTGCATCTGGACAGCGGCCCCGACCAGGCCGTGCTGCTGAAGGCGGCGACCGGCGTCTACGACTCTAAGAAAGACCGCGCCGATCTCGCCGGAGGCGTTCGCATCTACGACGACAAAAGCTATGAGTTGCAGCTGGCGTCCGCGAACATGGACTTTAAGAAAAGCACGCTGACCTCCAGTCAACCCGGCACGCTGAATCTCAATGGCGGCAAGATTTGGGGGAATTCCGTTGAAATCGTCCAGGGAGAGCGGCGCTTGACCTTCATTGGCGACGTGCATTCGGTGCTATATGGCGAGGAGGGCGAGACGGTTGCCAAAGCGCCGTAGGGCGGGGAGGGCGTGAAGCGGGCCTGCGCCGCCGCCTGTCCATGCTGGCAGGGCTTTTGACGAAAACGATATGGGAAGGCGATAGGTTGATGCGTGCATCTGTTCTCGCGGCGGCGCTGGTTTTCGCGGTCTGGACGCCCGCATGCGCTAAATCCGCCCGGACCGGGGGAATTCTGCCAGGAGCCACCGCAAGCGACCCGTTAAACATCGACGCCGGCAAGCTGGATTATTTCGACAAGGAACAGAAGCTCATCTATTCCGGCAGCGTCATTGTCGTTAACGGCCCCTCGACGCTGAAAGCCTCGAAGCTGACCATCTTCCTCGACGACAATAGGACGGCGCCCAAAAAGGACGCCGGCGAAGGCGGAACGTCGAGCGACAGAGTAAAGCATATCGAGGCCGACGGGCCGGTGACGATGGTTTCCAAGGACCAGATTGGCACGGGAGACCACGGCAGCTACGACCGCGCCGAAAACAAGGTCTATCTGAGCGGCAACGTCGTCCTCACCCAAGGCGACACCGTGACCAAAGGCCATCGGCTCATCTATGACATCCCCACGGGCCAGGCCGTGGTTCTGGCCGACGACGGCTCTGGGAAGGATTCGGGTCGCGTGCACAGCATATTGACGCCGAAAAGCAAATAGCGTCGACCGCCCGATGCTGAGCCTCGCCGGCGACAACCCGCGGGAGTTCGTCCAAAGTCATCCGCTCCGACGCGCTTTCTTCACGCGAACGAATTGCTGCTTCCCTCGACGGCGCTCTAGTGAGAGCGAAGCAGCGCCGCCCGGCCCCTGGATTGCTCCGCCCGGGACGTAATGACGGGAGCCGATTCCTCGACGAGCCAGGGCTCGTGGGATTTGGCGGCAGCGGCAGCGACGCCGGAAGACGCGACACAAGCGACGGCGTCTGGCGACCAACCGCCATTATCCATGATACAGAAGCCACGCATTGCGTCGCATTGATTACTATATACATAGATCCTGGTCAAAAGGCCCAAAGAATGAGCGATTCGCCCTATTAATACTTGTTGTAATTTAGTCACAGTGGTTAAAAATTCGTTGCACCATACGCTGTTGCGCTAGACAAATCCAAACATCGTTATCTATAAATATCAGTTATATCGCGATCCGTTGCGGGGACTCACGCAGGCGGGCGGCGTTATCGGCAAGGCCATGGCGCCGAGGCTGCTATGCGCATCTTCACTATATGATGACCCCTCGCTGCCGTTGGAGAAGCAAGATGGCGCGCAAGACTCAGAATCACACCAATCCCAGCCGCAGGTCGGTGTTGCTCGGCGTTCTGGCCGCGTCCGGCGCACTGGCGCGTCCTGTTTTGGCGCAAACGGCGACCTTGCAGGTGGTGACCAGCTTCCCCGAGGAACTGACAACCCGCTATGAGCAAGAGTTCGAAAAGGCGCATCCCGGCGCGCATGTGCAATTCGTCTGGAAGCAGTCGCGCGACGCGCTGGAACAGCTTTTGCGCGCCGATCAAGGCGGCGCCGATGTCTATTGGGCGCCTTCGCTCGGCAATTTTCCGATCCTTCGCGATCGCGGGGCCTTGCGCGCGCTTGAGGTCGATCGCGCGGTTTTGCCGGGCAAGCTCGGCGCGCAGCAGCTCTCGGATCCTTCAGGATTTTTCGAGGCCTATGACATCGCGGGTTACGGCGTCGCGATCAACCCGGCTCTTTTGGCCGAGCGCGGGCTCAAGACGCCGCGGGCCTGGCGCGACCTCGCAGCGCCCGCCTATGCGGGCCAGATCGCCATGCCGATCGCCAGCAAGGTCGGGTTTTCGCCGGCGCTTTACGACATCGTGCTGCAGTCGGAAGGCTGGGAGGAAGGCTGGCGGCTGCTGAGCGAAATCGCCGGCAATGCCGAACTTCTCGCGCAGGGGGCAGGACCTGCCGGCGCTGTCAAGGAGGGCCGCGCGCCGCTTGGCCTGACCATAGATTTTCTGGCGCTGCAAGCGCGGGCGAACGGGCTGCCGGTCGACTTCGTCTATCCGCAACGCGCTGCCTTTCTGCCGGGCCATGTCGCAATATTGGCGAAGACGCAACATTACGATCTCGCCAAGGCCTTTGTCGATTTCACGCTGTCAAGGCCGGGCCAGCGCCTGATGATGGAGACGGACAGTTCGCGCCATCCGGCGCGTCCGGACGCCTATGAGGGCAAGCCGGCTTCGACCATCGATCCTTTCGCGCTGCCAGCGAGCGCATCTTTCGCCTATGACGCGGAGATCGGACGCCGGCGGCCTGGCCTCGTCGTGGCTTTATTCGAAGCGGCGCTGAACGAGCCCCACGCGAAGACAGTCGCGCTGTGGCGGGCGATCCATGCGGCGGAGGCAAAAAGGCCGCTCGGCGGCGAGGCGGCCGCGGCGCTCAAAGAGGCGCGCCGCCTCGCAGGCCTTGTTCCCGTTCCGGCGCGCGAGGCCGCCGACCCAGCCTTCTTGGAGCGTTTCGCCAATCGCGACGCGATTGATCCGGCGCTGACGCAAAAATGGCGCGCCGAACTTGACGCGGCGCGAACCCAAGCACGGGAACTGCTCGCCGGCGTTGGAGCCGCGCCGTGAGACGGGCGCTAGCGCTTGTTTGCTTGCTGGTTCTTACCGGCGCGGCGCCCTACGAGAACGCCGCGCTCGACGGCGAGGCTTTCAGTCGGCCGATTCAGGGCCTCAATCCCGCGCAAAGCAAGAGCTTTCGCGCGGGAAGCGGGCTGTTTCGCCAAGCCTGGGTGATCGGCCCCTCGCTGGATCATCCCGACGTCGTGGGGCTGGGGCCATTGTACAATCGCCTTTCCTGCATCGCCTGCCACGTCAAGAACGGGCGCGGCGCCGCGCCGGACGATGCAGGCGGCGTCGCCCGCGCCATGGTGTTGCGGCTCTCGAAGCCCGGCGCCGACGCCGGCAGGATCGCGGGACGCGATCCGTCCCGGATCGCTTTTGGCGCCCCCCTGCCCCATCCCGTCTACGGCGCGCAGCTCAACCCGGAAGGCGTTCCGGGCGTGCCGGGCGAGGGCCGTGCGGTCCTTCGCTACGAGCTTTTCGAGACGAAGCTCGCCGACGGAACCATCGTCGCAATGCGCCGCCCGCGCGTTGCAGTGGAAGACCTCGCCTATGGGCCGCTGGAGCCGGAGACGCTGACTTCGCTGCGCAATGCGCCGCCGGTATTCGGGCTAGGCCTGCTGGAGACCGTTCCCGAAGCGGAGATTGTCGCGCTGGCGGCGCAAAACGGCGGCAGAGCCAATTATGTTTTCGACATCGAATCCGCCGCGACAAAGCTCGGGCGTTTCGGCCTCAAGGCCAATCAGCCTGGCCTGAAACAGCAGATCGCCAACGCCTTCGCGGAAGACATCGGCATAAGCTCCAGCCTGTTTCCCGGCGAAAACTGCACTCCGGCCGAAACCGCCTGCCTCGACGCGGCGAAAGGCGCGCCCCAAGTGGAACTCACGCCGGCGCAGCTCGCTGAAGTGCTGGATTATATCCGCGCGCTGGCCCCGCCGGCGCGGCGCGACCTCGGGGACGCGCGGGTAAAGCGGGGCGAGGCGCTGTTTGAGGCGAGCGGCTGCGCGGCCTGCCATCGCGAGACCTTGACGCTCGGCCCCTTCGCCCCTCTGCCCGCGCTCGAAGGCGCGCAAATCCATCCCTACACCGATCTGCTGCTTCACGACATGGGCGACGATCTCGCCGACGGCCGCGGTGATTTCCTCGCCGGCCCGCGCGACTGGCGCACGGCGCCGCTGTGGGGACTCGGCCTCGCCGGCAAATTCGGCGACGCCGCCAATTTTCTGCACGACGGACGCGCGCGCAGCATCGCCGAGGCGATCCTCTGGCATGGAGGCGAGGCGCAAGCGGCGGCGGACGCCTTTCGCAAGCTCGGAGCTCCAGAGCGCGAGGCTCTGCTGACCTTTCTCGACTCTCTCTAGCTGACTGCCGTGGGGAAATCACAAATGAAAGAACTCTATGCCTCGACCATTCTCGCCACCGGGCTCGTCTTCTCGGCCGGCGCCCTCGCGCAAGAGGCCTTGCCGGCGATCGATGTCGGCGCGCCGCAGCCTTTTCAACTCGGCCAAAGCGCGGTGGGTGAACGAAAGGGTACGGTCGAGTTGCGTCCGCCGGTCGATAAGAGCGCCGACAACGGCCCGTTGCCGCGACAAAGGACGGACGACCTCGGCGGCGTCACGATCTCCAACCGCCAGACCGAGACCTTCGCGAAAGAAACGCTTGATCAGGCAGTCAATCTTGCCGCCGGCGTCAACAGCGAAACCACCGGCACCGCGCGCAACGAGCAGAACATCTTCGTGCGCGGCTTCGATCGCTGGCAGGTTCCCGTCACGGTCGACGGCGTGAGGGTTTATTTACCTCAGGACAATCGGCTCGACTTCGCGCGCTTCACGACGCCAGACATCGCGGAGATCCAGATTTCCGAGGGCTACGTCTCGGTGCTTGACGGTCCCGGCGGCATGGGCGGCCTCATCAATCTTGTCTCGCGCAAGCCTACGCGAGAAGTCGAGAGCGAGCTGCGCTCGCAATTGGATTTCGGCCAGAACGGCGCGTACGAAGGCATACTGTCCTCCGCCTATGTAGGGACGAAGCAGCAGAATTATTACGCCCAGGTGAGCGGCACATGGCGCGACACGAAGGGTTGGATGCTGCCCGAGGGTTTCGCCGCGACGCCGGACCAGGGCTGGGGTTTCCGCCAGGGCACGGGAACATATGACTGGAACGTGAACGCCAAAGTCGGCTGGACGCCCAACGCGACCGACGAATATTCGCTGAGCTTCCGGCATCAGGAAGGCAAAAAGGGCGCGCCCTACAATGTCGTCGATCCGCTGTCGGGCCAAAGCGCCTGGACCTGGCCTTACTGGAACACGCAGAGTCTCTATTTCCTCTCCAACACCAAGCTTGGCGAGAATTCCTACGTCAAGACCAAAGCCTATTGGAACAAGTTCGACAACGATCTCCTCGCCTACAGCAACCAGTGGGTTCCAATTCAGAATACGCCCGCCGCATTCAACAGCGTCTACAACGATTACGCGCTGGGCGCCGGCGTGGAGGCGGGAACCGTGATCGCCGGCGTCGACACGGTCAAGGCGAGCTTGGAATATCGCCTCGACGCACACAACGCCTGGCAGCAATATTACGCCTTCAAGGGTTTCAGCGGCTGCAAGCCGAATATCGTTTGCTACACGCAGCCAATCACGACGACCCTCGAAGACACTTATTCCGCGGCGTTCGAAAACACCTACCGGCCGACGCCGCAGATCGACCTCGTGCAGGGATTCAGCTACGACTGGCGGCACTTGCGCCAGGCGCAGGATTTCAACTCGTCGCTTCCCACGGCGTCCTCGCCTTCGCCGTTCGGCGTCGTCAATTACCCGGTAAACGACGGCCACGCGCCAAACTTCCAGGGCGCGGCGATCTATCGCTACACGGATAAGGAAAACATCCACGCCAACGTCTCAGACCGCGAGCGTTTCCCGACTCTGTTCGAGCGCTTCAGCACGCGCTTTGGCGGCGCGACCTCCAACCCCGGCCTCGAGCCGGAGCGCGCGATCAATTTCGATCTCGGCTGGTCGAGCGAGTTCGCTCCGCGCAGCAAGGTGACGGTAGACCTGTTCTACAGCATAATTCGCAACCTCATCCAATCCGTCCCGGTTCCCGCCTATGGCTCGGGCGTCACCCAAAGCCAGAATGTCGGCGAAGGGCATTATTTTGGCGGCGAGGCGACGGTCGATTACACGGTCCGCGACGACTTCTCGCTTGGAGGCAATCTGACCATCATGCACCGCCACGTCTGGGCGCCTAATATTCTGAACTTCCAGCCGATCGGCGTGCCCGACGTGAAGCTGAATCTTTTCGCCGGCTATCGTCCGCTCCCGGGGTTGACGCTTACGCCCAGCTTGGAAATGGACGGCAGCCGGTGGACGGTGACCGATATTAGCACTCCGATTTATTACCGCACCGGGGCGTTTATGGTCGTCAACATGAACGCCGAATATCAGGCCACGAAGAACGTGAAATTTTCGGCCGGCGTGCGCAACATATTCGATACGGCCTATACGTTGACTTACGGCTTTCCCGAGCCGGGCCGCAGCTTCTATCTCGGCGTGAAGGCGGTGTTTTAGCTGTTCTCGGGAGCCGCGGATTCCCGATGCGCCCTACGTTTAACTATTCGCTTATCATCGCCGGGGCGCGCGGTTAACATGGAGTCAGCATAGGTTGAACGAAGCGGGAGATGCGTCATGAACGCTGTCGGAGCCAGCCAAACGACGCGCCGCATCGCGGCGTTGCGAGGCGCGTCGAGCGAAATGATTCAAGATGCTCTCTCGCTGTTTGGCGAGGGTTTGAAGCGGGAAGGCTTTCGCGTCGCAGGAGTTGTCGAAATCTCGCAATGCGAGACAGGAGGCGTCTGCAAGCGTCTCGCGGTGCGCGATTTGACTTCAGGCGAGGTGATCGAGATTTCCCAGAATCTCGGCGCCGGCTCGACAGCCTGCAACCTCGACCCGGGCGGGCTTGCGAAGGCGTGCGAAGCCGTGGAGAGAGCCATTGAAGAAGGCGCGGATGTCGTCGTTTTGAGCAAGTTCGGCAAGCTCGAAGCGGCTCGAAGCGGGCTTTGCGACGCCTTTCGCGCCGCGATTCTGGCCGATCTTCCGATTGTTACCGGTGTTTCGCCGCAGTTGACGGCAGAGTGGCTCCACTTTGCGGGATCTCTTTCAACCGACATCGCAGCGACTACGAATGCCCTCGACGCATGGTGGAGAGCGTCTGGAATGATTGAGACCCGCCCGCCTTCAAGCGCCGAACGAGCGCTCGCGGCGGTTGATCGTGAAAGGCGGAACGTCGCATGACGCCGAACTCATCGGCCCCCGGGACGGCGCAACAGGCTCGTAGACCGTGAAATAGTTTTGCGCAAAATTGCGCGGGAGACGCTACAAATGGCGAAGGTGCTGTTTTTCGAAAAACCTGGCTGCGCGGGAAACGCCAGACAAAAGGCGCTGCTTCGCGCCTCAGGACATGAGGTCGAGGCGCGAAGCCTGTTGTCAGAGCCCTGGAGCGAAGAGAGCCTGCGCCCTTACTTTGGCGAAAAGCCGGTGCGCGACTGGTTCAATCTCGCCTCGCCGCGCGTAAAATCCGGCGAAGTGGCCATCGACAGCCTGTCCGGGAAACAGGCCATCGCGCTGATGCTGGCCGATCCTTTGCTGATTCGCCGGCCGCTTATGCAGGCGACGGGACGTTGCGAATCGGGCTTCGACGCGGAGCTTGTCGGCGCCTGGATCGGCCTCGCCGCGACGCCGGAAAATATATCGGATGCTTGCGTGCGGGAGCCGCTGCAGGCCAATGCGACGCCGCAGCCGCGCCCGCCAAACCGTTGAAGCGACGATGTCGCGCCCGTTTTAGCGGACGCCGCTTATTGAATTCACGCTGGCGCGAGTCCCGATTGCTCGAGCCGGCGGCGTGGCGTCAGACGGGTCGATCCGCGTAGCGGTCTCGCACCGGACCCATGCGTTCGACGCCCTGCGCGAAGCTGATCGGGGCGAATTTTCCGTCGAATTTTGCGGCCGCGTCGGCGATGGCGTCGGTCTTTCCAGCCGTTGACGCCCGCTTCAACGATGTCTTGTCGAGATACAAGAGTTCGAGCAGCTCGTTATAGACTGTGGCTTCGTCGATCGGCAGCACAAAGAAAGTGACGCCATCGATCTCAACCTCATATTTGCTCGCCAAGTCGATATTATTGCAGAAGACAAAATATTTTCCTGACGGGCTGAGCAATCCTTTCAAAACGTTCGCCAGTATATTCAGAGATTCGAACGACAGGAGATAGGAAGCGAAGAACGAAATTGTCGGCTCGCCAGCATTCGCCACGGCGATCACCTGATCGGTCGTGAGTTCCGGCGGCCGCTTCTCGTCCGCGAATTGCTGAGCGAATTTGAGCGCGAGCTCGCCACGAAAGCCAAAGCGGCCCGGCCTTTCCGTCGGGCCTTTGAGCACGGCGTTGAGGAGGCGGCCTTGCTGGTCTAGTGTCGCAAAAGCGGTTTCAGTGATGTTTGTCATGTTCATTATCCGGATCGTTACGAACCCAATCAGCCAGCTTGGCCAGTTCCTGTCTCACGCGTTCGCGCAAGGTCACATCCTCGATCGCAACGTCCAGCGCCGCGCCCATGCAAAGCATCCAGGCGTCGCGCTCGGCGGGTCCGATCGGGAATTGAGCATGTCGCATCCGTAGTCGCGGATGCCCGCGCCGGGCGGAGTAATCCTTGGGGCCTCCGAGCCATTCGGCGAGATAGAGCTTCAATATCGCCTTCACCGAAGCGAGGTCCGCTCCATGCATGGCGCGCACGCTCTTAGCTGCGGTGAAAGCGTCCATGTTGCCGTAAAAGGCTTCGACGAGTTTATCTACTGCGGCCGCGCCGCCGATTCTCGTGAATGCGGACGCTTCCGGTTGGACGGCGCTTATTGTCATATCCACGACCGAGCAAGCGCCATGCCAACCAGCCTCGCACACGCAAGGGAATTGGAATGCGAGTTCGACAATTCTTGTCGAATTCCAAGAGCTTGAAACCTTCAAACCTGCAGTGGCCCTCAGCCTCAGTTTTGAAAGGAAATATCGGCCTACGACACCGCCGCTTACGTCATTTCAGTCGATGATATGCGGCATGGCAGGCGGCGCAATTTTGCGTCACTTGCGTGAGCGCCGCGATGGCGGGTTTCGGATCGGCGCCCGTTTGCGCCGTCGCCGCTTCGCGCGCAAAAGCGCCCGCAGAATCGTGCATCGCCAGTCCAAGCGCTCTCATCTCTTCAGGCGTATATTTAGCCATCGTCGCCGCCATATTTTGCGTCGAGCTTTCAGTTGTCGCGCTCTTTGGCATACGAGCCCCCGCCTCAGACGAATCGAGGCCCAGTCGGGTCTCGGCGATTTTTCTCGCTTTCGGTCCATCGCCCGTTGACGGGGCCGCGAGAATTTCACTCAAGGCCTGCAGATGGCTCTGCATGTTCGACAGAATATGCTTACGCATGGGTTGAAAAAAATCCAACGCCTTCCGCGTGTCCGGCGCATGCGACATCATATGCATGGATGAATGATCAACTTGTTGCGCCTCAACGGACGCCGCTAAAAACACGACGCCAAGCGCCGCTCCCGCAAATTCAAATTGTTTCCCCATGGCGGGTTGGCTTTCGTGCCTGCGACGAAGACCGCCCCGCCAAACAAGCCCCTTCTTTTGCGAGGACCTTGTCGCCAGTCGCCGCAGAATTGGGAAAAGTCCGACGCGCTCCTGATGAGCGGGAATAAGCAAGCCGTGTGTCCATCCCATCGATCGCCAAAATGGCGGACCTTCGATGCGCGCGCAGCGCCGTTGCAATATTGTCGCAGAGCAGACAATGAATCATCTGAAATACGACATTTCGCGTCGACCGCACTGGGCGCGTCGGCGTAAGCTGTCGTGCGGGAAGACGCCAATTTTGCTGCGCCGCGTTCAGGACGCGGCGGCTCTTGACGGGTTCCCCGCCGCGTCGGTGAACGGAAATATGCCTGATTGGAAGCATTGGGCCATGTGGCTGGCCTTTGCGATTGCTTGTTCCGCCTGTGTTGGCGGCAATGCTTCCTTTGCAGCGTCGACGAATAATTCAAGCCAGCGCTTGAAATGCGCGGGCTCGATTGGCAAGTTGACATGAACCGGAAACGGATGCCCTTGGTAGCGCTCCGTGTGCAGCAACGAGCGCGACCAGAAGTCGGCGACGATCTCCATGTGACGATCGAGATCGGCGATGGAGTTTGCAAAGATGGGGCCCAGCAGCGGATCGGCCGCGCCTTTCGCATAGAAGTTTCGCACGAAATCGCCGATCGCGGTTTCGATCGCCTCGCGTGAGGCTTCCTCTTCGACCTTGGGAAAATCGAATTGCATATTCACCTCCTGTGACGAGCCAATGAACAAGCGCATGCCGCCTTGACGAACGGCCAGATATCTCCAGGCTATGGAGCGCGGAGTTTGCGCCGGCGGCGTGCATACGAGGGCGCCCATAGGGCGCAGCATCCCTCTCGCGACGAATAATTCATCCTCGTCAACGCCACTCCTCGAAAGGGGCCGGAACCCAACCGCCGACTTCCATTTCCACCGCAAAAGCGACGCCGCGAGAGATCAACTGATTTCGATGAGAGACTCCCGCGACCCGCGTGGAGTTCGATGTGACGATCTCGGCGATCGCCGATCCGGCTGCAACCGCCTGCCCTTTGCGGACCAGCCCCCTTATCCGGCCTGAAGCCACCGCGCGGACCGCGGTTTCCCCGATGCTTCCCAAAGTCTCGCCCGTTTCGACGAAGGCGCCGATAATCTTCGTCGCGTGGAACAGCCCGGATGAAGGAGCGAATATGTCGCATCGATCCTCACAATTTCCGTCGGACATTCTTTGACGTCGCAAGGGAGCGCGGCCGCTACGAAGGATCGCTCCAGGATCCGGTCCCTGCGTTTCGATGACGATGTCGCAGTCCGCGCCCGCGATAAAGTCGCCTCCGAGGCCGATTGTCAGATCGGCGTAGCTCTTCACGTATTCCGAAGGAGAATCATCCTCCGCGTGAACTGCGACGATAACGTCCCACGGCCAGCGTTCGGCGGCTTCGGTGAACCGCTGCGTCAGAACTGGAATGAACTGACGCGCTCGGAGACCGAGAAGGAACTCGCTGCTCAAATCGGCGCGTCGAGCTTCGATCCCTTCTAGTGACGCGGCGCCGTCGAACCAAGCGTCGGAGAAGGCCATCTTGCGCCGAAGAGTGCGCGGCGGGGTCGCCTGATGAATTGCGACGGCGCGTGCTTCGACAAAGAGCCGCCTTGCGACCGCCGAGGCGGTTTCGCCAATGCCGCACACCAGGACACATGTTTCTTCGCTCATGGGCTTTTGCTTCGATTAGCAGCGATCCAGACTTCGACCGGAGCAGAACAGCGCCCGCAGCGGTCCGCACACCTCTAGTTTATTCCAAATGCGCTCGCAGGCGAGCGCGAAAAACGGCGGCTTACACGAAAAGTGAGGAGTTCAACCTCGCCGCCCGCTCCAGACTGCTGTCGTGAGCAGCTCTCAACACGGCCTTGGCGATGAGATTCGATTGATTGTCGATCCCCGCCCATTGAGCGTTACGCCCACGCGGGTCGATTTCCAGCACCTCGACGCCAGCCGGGATCCGCGAACCATCGCGAACTACGCCGCGCACAACTCCATCAATCGGCGCATGCACCGGCAGTCCATCCAGACGACCGACCACAAAGTCTTTGAAAACGCGAATGCCGATATCGACCGCTGTGTGCCAGAGCCCCTCGCGCGAGGCGTAAACGAACCGCTCTTCGCCAATGCCGCCGAGGCGTTGGGAAATATGACCGGCTTGCGCGGGCGAACCGCGCCTAATCAATCGTCCCGCGCGGCTCGGCTTAGTTTCGATGGCGAGGTCGCAGTTTTCGCCGACCATGAAGTTCGGCCCCAAGCCGATCGTCATCGGGACGATGTGACGCAAGTCGGGAGTGGCGCGGCGCGTTTGCATCCGCCCGTCTACGAGGACATCCGGGGTGCGGAGAGCGATGAGATCGTGCAACTGAAGAGGCGTGACGGCCACGCGCCCGCCAATCTTCAAGGCGTCCAAAAGCTCCAAAGCGTCCTCGGCTAGCGTCCCTTCTATGTTGTCGATAACGACAGCATCGCCGAACAAAACATCGTGAAACGCCATTTTGCGACGAATGACTGGGGGAAAGGGGTCGTGAGCAAGAACGACGGCCCAGCCGGCGCGGCTCATTTCCAACGCGAGGGCGGAGGCGATTTCGTTCGTGCCGAGAATCAACGCATAACGCCGAATATCCCTATGTGATGACGCCACCACTTGCTGCATCGAACCTCTCCCCCATTTGCCAAATTGCAATCCCAGGGACAAGCCATGCAACCTCCGCGCCAAGCCAGAATACAGAATTATATCGTTATAATACAATGGATTGAACAATGAGCCGCGCCATGCGCCGAAACCATCGAGAGAGACTGTACGCTATATAACAAGAAATAATGCAAATAGACACGTGCAACATGCCGCAGACAGTTTACGTGCGTGCGCCACTTAATTCGCGAAACTAGCGTGTATTTATGCTGATTTACAGCGCAACAGCGCATTACCTATTTGTATATCGTCGTTTTGTACTTAAATAATTACATAATAATACCTTCCGTAGTTCAGCAAACTGGCTTGAACATTACTGGTCTGTGGCGGCGAACGAGATCAGTCGCCGCGCCCTTAGGATGTAAGCCTTGCCCGCGCCGCCGCGCGCACCAATTCGTCCTGGTCATTGAGCAGCGCCGGCAGCAACGCCAAAGGGGCCCGCTCGGCCACGGTAAAGCGGACGCGTAAGTCCTCGTCCTCATGCAAGGCGCCGAGCCGCTCTTCCGGCAGTCGCTCGGCGACGACGAGGCGCACCAGGGGCTCGGGGTCGAACATCAAGAGATCTAGCCGTTCCGGCGCCAATCGCCGCGCCACCCAGCGGCGCACCTCAGAATCGGGATCGTTAACCGCAAGCGGCAGTAGGCTGGGGTCAAGGCGCCGCACCACATTCAACCGCACGAGATAATCCGGATCGTCCAGCAGCGCCAGCAGCGCCGCCCCTTCCAGTCGATTGGCCAGCGCAATGCGCACGCGGGGCTCGGGGTCTTGCGCGAGTGGGCCAAGACGCGAGACGGGCAACCGCATCGCCGCCATGGCGCGAACCTCCGGCTCCGGGTCGCTCAGCAGGGCTTGCAGACGCAGCAGGCTGGCGTATTTCGCCGCCACCGCGCGCACCTCGAAATAGGAATGGTCGAGATAGTCGTTCGCAAGCTGCGGATGCTTTTTGAAAAAGCCGTCGACGCGGCGCGCACGGCGGTCGCGCACACAGGCCGCGCCCTTCCGGCAAAGACCCTCGCGGTTCAGCGACGCATGGTCGCAATCGCGGCAGCGAACCGGCTGGCCCTGCCAATCCAAAGGATGCGCGTCCGGGTCGAAGTCTCCGGTCATGGGCTTTAGAATTTTCGCACCGGTATGTCGTGCTTTTGCAGCGCATAGCCGATCTGGCGCGGCGTCAAGCCGAGCAGTCGCGCCGCCTTGGCTTTCACCCAGCCAGCCTGCTCCATCGCGCGGATGAGTTTCTCTCGATCGCTGCGCTGATCCAGGCCAACCGCGGTGCAATTTTCGGCGCCCGGACAATTTAGCGGCGCTTCCAGCTCTCCCGCGCTCGGCGCCGGCGGACGCGGCTCGACGGCCGCCGGCACCTTTTGACTGGAGACGATCGGCAATTGTTGCTTAAACACCGGCGAGGGCGCAGACGCCTCGTGCGAGCCGCTCCACAACACCGCCGACAGGCATCCATCGTTGCGGCAGGAGAAATCCTTGTCGACGATGGCGTCGCCGCGCGCCAGCGTCGCCGTGCGGAACACGCAATTCTCCAACTCGCGGATGTTACCGGGAAAGCCGCATTCCGAGAGCACCTCCATCGCGGAGGGAGACAGCGTCAAATGGGTGCCTTGTTCTGAGTTGAAGCGGCGCAGGAACTCATTGGCGAGCGGCGCGAGATCGCCCTTTCGTTCGCGCAGCGGCGGCAGAAAAATCGGCACGACGCTAATTCGGTAATAGAGATCGGCGCGGAACTCGCCCTTCTGCACGGCCTCTTCCAGGTTCTTATTGGTGGCGCAAACGAAGCGCACGTTGACCTTCATCGTGCGCGAGCCGCCGACGCGTTCGAACTCGCCCTCTTGCAATACGCGCAGCAGCTTAGCCTGGAAAGCCGGCGTGATCTCGCCGATCTCATCGAGGAACAGCGTGCCGCCGTCGGCGAGTTCGAACCGGCCCTTACGCAAATTCGCCGCGCCGGTGAAGGCGCCGCGCTCGTGACCGAACAACTCCGATTCCAAAACGCTTTCCGGCAGCGCGGCGCAATTGAGCTTGACGAAGGGCTTTCCATGGCGTGGCGAAAGATTGTGAAGCGCCGCGGCGAACAATTCCTTGCCGGTGCCGGATTCGCCGCGCAGCAGCACGGTCGATCTGGACTTGGCGACAATGCGGATTTTGTCGATGACCGCGCTCACCGCCGGGCTGGACCCGACAATGCCTTTGATGCCGTTTAGTCTCGGTTCGGCGATCACCGGCCGCTCGCCCTTGCCAAGGCGCGCGTTCTCCTGCATCAGCCTGTCGCGATCGCGCGCGATGAGCTTATGCAGCCGCAACGTCTGCCCCACCAGATTGGCGATCATGGTCAGAAAGCGCACGTCGTGGTCGAACCGAATCGCCGAGCGATCACTGAAGACGCGGTCGATCGTCAGCGTGCCGACCACGGTGTCGCCGTCCTTGATCGGCACGCCGACCAGCGAGAAAGGCTGGCCGTCGGTTGGCCCCCAATCCGAGAGCTCCGAGCCCTCGAACAAAGGCGACGTATGCACGTTTTCGATCACTAGCGGCATTTTGGTGGCGAAGATCTGGCCAACCGCGCGTTCCGGCAAATGATCGAAGAATTTTTTCGCGTTGACCTCGGACCAACCGGAGCCGACGACGATTTCCGGTTCGCCCTGTTTGTCGAGCAAGGCGAACAGTCCATGCCGCATGTCTAGAAAGCTCGACAGCAGCGCCAGCACCCCCGCCAACGTCCGTTCCAGGCGGTTGGGCGAGGCGAGCAATTTTGAGACTTCATAGATGCCGACCAGAGCGGATTCGCTCAGATTCGGCGCTTGGACTGCAGAACTGCTCATGCTGGGTCCGGGGTGACAGCCCATTGCCTTCTCCTGAAGGAATGCGTGGGAGCGGCCGATTGCTACAATAGCAGCAAACTGTGTGCCGCATTTGCGACAATGTCCGCGACAAGACGACGCGGAACTTGTCGTGGCGGTTGGGATTCTATCCGCTTCCTTGCGCCAGCTCGGAAATCACAGCCCAACCTATGCTGCCCGACGGATCGAGGAACTCAAGCGAGGCGAGATGTTGCAGCGCCGTTGCCCGGTTGCCCCGTTTCAGCTCGATAAAGCTGAGCGCCTTTAGAGTGAACAGAGCGAAGCGCGCCGGACCTCCGCCTGCCGCATTTTGTGGCGCCCAGCTCGCAGGATCGGCGCTCCATCCCGCTTGCCGCGCCGCTTCGCTTAGGCCTTGCCAAGCGACGCTGGCGGCAAAATCCAGATTCCCGATATAAGTGTGAATCTTATAAAGGCAATAATAAGTCGCCAACTGCTGCGGCGCCATGGCCAGCGCTTGGCGAAATAACGCGTCGGCCAGCACGCGGTCGGTGCGATAGGCAACCACGCCGCGTTGCAGCAGGTCGTTAATCGACGCCGGCAAATCGCCAAAATCGATGGGCGGCGCGTCCATCCCAATCTCTGTCATGGACGCAGCGACGCAAATATCGCGCCGACGGGAGGCGCAGGCGACGCCAATGTCGAATTGGCGACAACGCCTGCGCGCCTTTGTGTTCGTTGTCGTCATGCCAACAACCGCCGGCCTGACGTGATACTATATTGTTAATACAGGGATTTCTCAATCTACACGAAATGGCACGCTTGTTGCGACCGTTGCGCCAGATCGGAAAGCGCCGCGCGACGAACCGGCCGCAGCTTCGACTGTAGACGTCGCGATGCGCTCCGCGAGAGGGATCTTACGAAATTTCAACTCGTTAGGAGCCACCATGGATGATTCTTCCGCCTTCGACGTCTTCGCGGCAGAGCCGCTGAACGACGTCATGCAAAAGATAGCCGATCACAAGGGCTGCGGCACGAGCGGCGGCAGCGGCAAATCGAGCTGCGGCTCCAGTGACGGTCCCGAGGACATGGCGCCGGAGATCTGGCAGAAGGTCAAGAATCATCCCTGCTACAGTGAAGAAGCGCATCATCACTATGCGCGAATGCATGTCGCGGTTGCGCCGGCCTGCAATATCCAGTGCAATTACTGCAACCGCAAATATGATTGCGCCAACGAATCTCGGCCCGGCGTCGTCAGTGAGAAGCTGACCCCAGAGCAAGCCGCGAAGAAGGTTCTCGCCGTTGCTTCGACTATTCCGCAGATGACTGTGCTTGGAATCGCCGGACCGGGAGATCCTCTCGCCAATCCAGCAAAAACATTCAAGACGTTCGAGCTGATCTCGAAGACAGCGCCCGACATCAAGCTGTGCCTGTCCACCAACGGTCTCGCGCTGCCCGATCACGTTGACACGATCGCCAAATACAATGTCGATCACGTCACGATAACCGTGAACATGACAGACCCGGAAGTAGGCGCGGAGATCTATCCCTGGATCTTTTGGAAGAACAAGCGCGTCACCGGGCTAGAGGCGGCCAAGATTCTGACCGAACGTCAGATGCAGGGTTTGGAGATGCTGACTGAGCGCGGCATTCTCTGCAAAGTGAACTCCGTGATGATTCCCGGAATCAACGACCAGCATCTTGTCGAGGTCAATCGCGCCGTGAAGTCGCGCGGCGCCTTCCTGCACAACATCATGCCGCTGATCTCCGCGCCCGAACACGGCACCGTTTTTGGCCTCAATGGACAACGCGGCCCCTCGGCGCAAGAACTGAAAGCGTTGCAGGACAGCTGCGAAGGCGAGATGAACATGATGCGGCATTGCCGCCAGTGCCGAGCCGACGCCGTTGGGCTCTTGGGCGAAGACCGATCCGCGGAATTCACCACGGAAAAGATCATGGAGATGGAGGTTTCCTACGATCTTGAATCGCGTCAGGCATATCAGAACGCGGTGGAGGAGGAGCGTCTCGCCAAGGTTGCCGCGAAGAACGCCGAACTCGAGACGCTTGGCGCCGGAAAAGCTAGCGACGTCAAGATTCTTGTCGCGGTGGCGACAAAGGGCGGCGGCCGGGTCAACGAGCACTTTGGCCACGCCAAGGAGTTCCAGATATACGAACTGAGCGCCTCCGGCGCGAAATTCGTCGGCCACCGCCGTGTCGATCTCTATTGTCAGGGCGGCTATGGCGAGGAAGAGAGCCTCGAAACCGTTATCCGCGCGATCAATGATTGCACGGCGGTTTTCGTCGCCAAGATCGGGCATTGCCCAAAGGACGATCTGATCGCCGCCGGCATCGAGCCAGTGGATCAGTACGCCTTCGAGTTCATCGAACAATCGGCGATCGCCTACTTCAAGGAATATCTCGACCGCATCGAGCGCGGTGAGATCGATCACGTCGCGCGAGGCGACGCTGACATCCGGCAGGGCGCCTACATCTCGGTGTAAACGTCCCGCTCAACCCTTCTCGATAGAGGAGCAATCCAAAATGACCTATAAGATAATTGCTTCGCAGTGCACGTCCTGCTCCGCCTGCGAGGCCGAATGTCCCAATGTGGCGATCTCCGAAAAGAACGGCACTTTCGTCATCAACCCGAAGAAATGCACCGAGTGCATCGGCTATTTCGATGTGGCGCAATGCGTCGCCGTCTGTCCGGTCGACAATACCTGCGTGATCGACACTTCCTATCCGCGCTATCAGGCCACGGGAGGAGCGGCATGAACATCGCTTTTACGCCAGCAGCCGAAAAGTTCATTCGACGACTGCTCAGATTTGATGGCGGGCCGGGCTATGGGCTTCGGCTCGCGGTCTCGCCGGGCGGCTGCTCCGGCATGTCGGCCGAGTTCGGAGTCCAGGCGGCTCCGGGCGAGGGCGAGAAGGTATTCGAGCATGGCGATCTGACACTGTTCTTGCCGGCGCAAAGCCGCCTGTTGCTGGATGGAGTCACCATCGACTTCGCCGAAACGCCGACATCCAGCGGTTTCGTCTTCATCGATCCGAAGAAGACGAACTGCGGCTGCTCGACCATCGACGCAGCCGCTCCCCAGTCAGTCACGGCCTGAACAACCGGGCGACCTCGTCTGCGGGAGACGCCGTCATGACACTTGCCGCTATCGACGAATTGACGGACGTCCTTGCTGCTTCCGTGTTCGGAGGCGGGCTCCCGCACGAAGTTGAAGACCTGCTGCGTCAGGCGGGGCAAAGCTATGATCAGGCGGAGACGGCGCTCGCTCATTTGCGCGAGGCGCGCCGTCTCGCGCCAAACCACGCTGCTGTGCTGATCGGACTCTATCGCTTTTTCTTTTACAAAGGCCGGTTGGTCGAGGCGCTGGAAATCGCTCGAACCTGTCTGCTTCGAGCTGCTATCGACAATTCCTTGCCGCTCGATTGGCGGATGGTCCGCCCGGGCCAAGCGGCCTTCGCCTCTTTCGATGCGCCGCTGGCGCGCTTCTTCATGTTTGTGCTGAAAGGCTACGCCTATCTGAACATGCGCCTGGGCGAGATCGAGGAAGGCCGGGCCGCGGTGCTAAAACTGCTTGAACTCGACCCCAGCGACAAGGTGGGCGCAACAGTTTTGCTCATGGTGCTCGAACAACGGGAGCAAGACGATGTCGAGTGAAATCGACGAATCAATCGACTGGCTCGGCGTTTCGGTGGAATGCGCCTCTTGCCCGCATATTGCGCTACTCGATGCGCAAAAATGCCGCCCCCTGCGCGCCTGCGTATTCGATCGCTACGCCCGTCGGATCGATCGCTTTTTTGATTGGAATCCGGACCTCGCCTCGAACTATTTGCGTCACCCTTATTTCGAAGTGCGCGCTTGCGCGGCCAAAGCCGCCGACATCTTTCTGTTGCCGGCGCTGCTTGACGATCCGGAAGAGGCCGTGCGGTGGAGCGCCGCGCGTCGCTTGCCCAATCGCTACTTGCTGAAATTGCGCAACGATCCGCACCGCGAAGTGCGCATCCGCGTCGCACAGCGTCTCGATCCTGCCGATCTGCGTCCGATGGTTCGCGACGCCGACTACGCCGTGCGGCAGATCGTGGCTCGCCGCATCGCTGCCGATCTTCTTGTTCTGATGGTCAACGACGCGGATGTCGAAGTGCGCCGCGTCGTTGCCCGACGCATTCCGCCGCAAGGATTGCGCAGACTGATGCAGGACGAAGACGCCGGCGTTCGCGCAGAGGCGGCGCAGCGGTTGACCGCCGAGGCGCTTTCCGCCCTGGTCGACGATCCGGATTGGCGCGTGCGCTACGAGGTCGCCCGTCGCGCCTTCCTGGACGCCATCACACCGCTCGCCGACGACGACGACCCCATGGTGCGCGAGGTCGCGCAGCGGCGCCTGCAACCGCTCGACGTCGCCACTCTGGGCGCCCCAATCATGATCAACGATGTCATCTCACGGGAGCACTAACCATGGGAACCAAAATCAGTCGCGACAGCGATGTCGTGGAACTCAACGATCCGCCGCTATATAATTACGGTGAGAAGGTTCGCGCCAAAAAAACGGTGCGCAATGACGGCACATATGCCGGCAAAGATATTGGCGATATTCTCGTCAAGAAAGGCGACGAGGGATATGTCGTCAGCATCGGCACCTTTCTGCAGCAATTCTACATATATGGCGTCGAGTTCACGGAGACCGGCAACCGCGTCGGCATGAAGCGCAAGGAGCTCGACCCAGTGGAAACCTCCGAGGAGAGCGCCAGATGAGCGATGACGCGCAACCAAAATTTGACTGGGGTCGAAGGGTGCGAGCCACCGTTGATCTCTTTAACGACGGCAGCTTTCCCGATCAAGAACCGGAGGCGCTATTGGTCAAAGCTGGCGATCCCGGCGAGGTCGTGCAAATCGGCTCGCATGTGGAAAGCGAAACGACTGTCTATCTCGTAGAATTCTCCGAAAAATTCGTGATCGGTTGTCTTGAGGACGAGATCGAGGCCGCGTGAAGACTACTTACCGTGCTGCGGATGGCGCAGCGCCAAGCCAATGAGGCGTATTTTGAAAATCATGATCCGCAGAAGCTCCGAAGGCGTGCTCTCCGCTTACGTGCCCAAGAAAGATCTCGAAGAGCCGATCGTCGAACAAGAGAATCCTGATCTTTGGGGCGGTTCAGTGACTTTGGCTAATGGCTGGGTGTTGCAACTTCCCGAAATGGCTGCGGGAACCACGCTGCCAATCACTGTCGAAGCGCGCCGCTTGAGCGGTGATTGACCATGCCGATCACCACCGAGCAGTTGCGGGAAATCGATCGGCTGTTGACCACTGGCGCAGCCGACGGAGCGATGGTCGCCAGTCTGCGCAAGCTCGGGCCTGGTCTGACCGCAACGCGCTGCGACGCCTCCGACATGGCTGACGAAGCGCCGTATCGAACTTATGTCCACTGCAATCTCTATCTGCTCGACGGGCGCGAGCACTGCGTGCGCGTCACCGGCGACCCAACCACCGCCACCGGCGTCATCATCGCGGCGAAAGGAGAAGGAGCATGAAGACGACATTTTTGCCGCTGAGCGATCCCGATCTCTTGCAGAGCGATCTCGATGCAGTGGCCGAAATTCTCACCTCGCAAAGCCTCTCCGCAGGACCTGTGGTCGAACAGTTCGAGACAGAATTCGCGGCCTATCTTTCGCGCAAACATGCTGTCGCCGTCGCGAGCGGGACCATCGGCCTTCTCCTCGCGTTGCGCGCGCGGGGGATAGGGCCTGGAGACGAGGTGATCGCCTCGGCCCATTCCTTCCGCGAAACCGCGCATGCCATCGCGCTTTGCGGCGCACGGCCCGTCTTTGCCGACATTGACTATTGGGCGGGAACGCTAGACCCCGCCAAGGCAAAGGCGAAAATCACCGAGCGCACCCGAGCCATTATCGCCGCCAACACGAATGGACATCCGGCGCCCTGGGAGCCGTTGCGCGAGTTGGCGCTGGAAGCCGGCGTTATGCTGATCGAGGATTCTACTGAAGCGATCGGCTCCGTCTATAAGGGTAAGATCGTTGGCGGTTTCGGCGATTGCGCCGTTTTTGACTTTTCCCAGCCGAGCGCTCTTGTTTGTGGCGAAGGCGGGATGGTCGTCACTGACGACGACGAACTCGCCTCGCTCATTCGCCGGCTGCGCAGCCATCGCATCGAGGAGCGCGCATCCGTCGTGCTCGGCGCCTTCCCGCCCTTGCAGGCGTCGCTTAGCGACATTGCTGCGGCGCTTGGCCTCGCGCAGCTGCGCCGCATCGAGCTGTTGCTGGCGCGTCGCAAACGGGTCGAACGCTGGTACTATCAATACGTCCAGTCGTTCGAGGGCATCAAAGATCCCTACGTCGCTCCCGACGTTGATCAGGTATATTGGTTTCTCTACGTCGTGCATCTCGGCACACGTTTTAGTCGTTCGACCCGCGACAGCATTGTTGACGATTTGCACACGGAAAAGATCGGCGCTTGCGCCTATTCGCAACCGATGCATTTGCAGCGCGCTTATTTTGACCTCGGCTATCGGCGCGGGGATTTGTTCGTGACAGAAAAAGTGGCCGAGCGCGCCGTCGCATTGCCGCTGCACGCGCATCTGTCCGAGGAACAAGTGGCTTTCATTGTGGGAACAATGAAAGACGCATCGATAAATCTCGGGGCAGGCGCTGCGATCTATCTCTGACGCGTCGCCAAAACACCCCCGCGGAAAGAGATAAATGCGCGTTGCTTGTCCGGTTAGGCGGAGATGCGCAGACATGGATCGAAACTTGCTGTGACTGTTTTGCGGCAACTTCGACAGCTAGGAGAGACAATATGCCTACACTCACCATTCTACCGTCCGGGAAGACCGTCGAGGCGGAGCCGGGGAGCCGGCTTCTGGACGCCATTCTCGCGGCGGGCGAAAGCATCGTCAGCAAATGCGGCGGCGAGGCCAAATGCGGCGCCTGCCACGTATTCGTTCAAGAAGGCCGCAAAAGCGTTTCGAAAATGCAGCGCGCCGAGAACGAGCTGCTCGACACGATAGTCGGCGTTGGCTCGAAATCGCGTCTCGCCTGCCAGACTTTGTTCGGGAGCGACAATGTCACAGTTGAACTGCTTGGATTTGGTTCCGGAATGTAACTTTTGAACCTATCCGCACAAAGGAAGGAGCACCCGATGACGACCAACGCAATCATAATACATGTCCGCTTTGCGCCGGATGGCTCGGTCACCGAGATCGGCGAGCGTCCCGCCAGCCTCTCCGCTCAGCAATGGTACGACAGGCTGAGCGCCAAATTCGCCACGGCTTTCCAGGCGTTGTCGGGAGGACGCGGCGTCTATCGGGTCACAACGGAAGAAGTCGAGGCTCTGAAGGCGGCGGCGCTGCAATAACGCGTGCGCCGCATCGACTATGATCGAGGAGGGGTTGATGCTCAGTGAAATAGGCGCCGCATTCGAGCGCGGCGATGTCATTCCCTATCTTGGTCCCGGCGTGCTGTCCCTTGCCCAGGCGTCGGAGTTGCCGGCTTCTCCAGAGGCCCTGGTCTCGCATCTGACGAGCACAGCGACCGTGCCGCACAAGATTCGCAACAATCTCACGGCAACGGCCCAATATATCGAGAATTTCAAGCACCGTAAGACCGTTGTCGCCGCGATGAACAAAGCATTCTCGGCGCCGACCCAGCCCAGCGCATTCCATGAATGGCTCGCCGCGCAGCCTCGATTGGCGCTGTTGATCAACGCCTGGTACGACGATCTGCCGCAGAAAGCCTTCCACCGTCGCGACGATTGGGGGATCGCGCAAGGCATCAGCCAGGCGGAACATTACGGCGAGTGGGTGCATTATTTTCGACCCGACGGCGCGCTTGTTCCGGGGAAAAGAACGACCCGCGATAGTTCCGGCGCGAAGGCGCCCGCGGAGGCGCCGCCGGAGACGCTCGCATGGAAGACGTTGCTCTATGCGCCCATCGGCTCAATCACGCCAGCCGCGAATTACATCGTTTCGGATTCCGACTATGTCGAGATTCTGACGGAGATCGACATTCAGACGCCAATCCCGGAAATGGTGCAACTCGTCCGCCGGGGCCGGAACTTCCTTTTTCTCGGCTGTCGCTTCGCCACACAGATCGAGCGCGGCTTCGCTCGCCAGATCATGAAGCGCTCGTCGGATCGTCATTGGGCGGTGATCGAGGGACCGCTCAGCAAAAATGAAACGAAGTTCCTGGCCGAACAAAATATCGCACGGATCGACGCGCCTCTCGCCGAGTTCGTCGGCGAATTGACGGGCGTCAGCGTCGAAGCGGCGCTGGCCTGAGCGGTTGCGTTGAAAGGAAGAAGAGATGCTGGCAGATATTCCCGTGGTGTTCAAATATCATGTGTTCGCTTGCTTTCAACAACGGCCCGCCGGACATCCGCGCGGGAGTTGCATGGGGACTGGAGCGAAACCTCTGTGGGATCGATTGCAGGGACGCCTCATGGCCAAGCCACTGCCGGATGTTTCCGTAACCGCGACCGGATGCCTTGGGTTTTGCCGCGCGGGACCGTTAATGGTGGTCTACCCCGAGGGCGTTTGGTATGTGCCGCGCACGGAAGAAGACATTGACGAAATCGTTCAATCTCACTTCGTAGAAGGCGCGCCTGTCGAGCGTCTGATCATCGTTCCCAGCCCCTGAGAGCGGGCTGTCTGGCCCCCAGCCCACTGCCCCGGTTGCGCTATGTGTGCAGCCGGGGTTTTTTGTTCGACGGCAGGGGCCAAACAGCGCGAGAGGTTAGCGGCGCCCGAGCAGAACATCCACTTTTCGTCGCACGAATTCGATGGTCAAAGGCTTGATCAATACGCCGTCAGCGCCGTCGGCCAAACATTGTTTGGCAAAACCGTCTGTCGCGGAATCGACAATGATAAGGGTTTTTGTTTCTGGAAGACGCTCGGCGATTTCCTTTAGCAGTTCGCCCCCTCGTCTGCGCACCAGAGCTTCGGCCAAAATCACTAAATCCGGGGGCCAATCCCGCGCTTTGTCGTAAGCCCATTCGAGGCTCGGCGCTTCATGCGTTTCGTTTTCGTCATGCAGCATGAACTGCACCGCCGCCCGAATGATCTCGTCTTCATCAACAACAAAGACACGTTTGTTGTCGACCGCCTTGGATGTCTCGACGCCGATCTGCATGTCGCCCTCGCTTAAGAATGTCGAAGCAACGAAGCAAGCCCTGTGCCTTGATGCGCGATGACGAGAGGCGACGGCGCCGAGCTTCGTTCGATTCCACGCATCGTTGTCGGCTTTAAAACAGCTCGTCGTAATCTCTATATTCCCTTTAATTTCCGAGCCTTAATTCACTCATGCCAGTTGGCATGCCCCTTGCGATGAAGGGCTCGCAAGGCGGAAGGCCTCGAAACTTACTCTCATAAGGAAACGAGGCCCCGACGCCGGGCTTGGTCGCAATGGGCAAACGACTTCGGCCTGCGTGTCGCGCGCGCCGATCGAATCAACCGTTATCTTAAGGAGCTAGAGAGATGGCAGCACTTCGTCAGATCGCATTCTATGGGAAGGGTGGCATCGGCAAGTCCACCACTTCCCAAAACACCCTCGCGGCGCTCGCCGAGATGGGTCAGAAGATTCTCATCGTGGGATGCGACCCCAAGGCGGACTCCACCCGCCTGATCCTTCACCAAAAGGCGCAGGACACCATTCTGAGCCTCGCGGCCGAAGCCGGCAGCGTCGAGGACCTCGAACTCGAAGACGTCATGAAAGTCGGGTTCAACGACATTCGGTGCGTCGAGTCGGGCGGACCGGAGCCGGGAGTGGGCTGCGCCGGCCGCGGCGTCATCACCTCGATCAACTTCCTCGAGGAAAATGGCGCTTACGACGGTGTCGACTATGTTTCCTACGACGTGCTCGGCGACGTGGTCTGCGGCGGCTTCGCCATGCCCATCCGCGAAAACAAGGCGCAGGAAATTTACATCGTCATGTCCGGCGAGATGATGGCCATGTATGCGGCCAACAACATCTCCAAGGGCATTCTGAAATACGCGAATTCCGGCGGCGTGCGCCTGGGCGGGCTGGTCTGCAACGAGCGCCAGACCGACAAGGAGTATGAGCTGGCGGACAGCCTTGCCAAGAAGCTCGGCACCAAGCTCATCTACTTCGTGCCGCGCGACAATATCGTGCAGCACGCCGAGTTGCGCCGCATGACCTGCATCGAGTTCGCGCCCGAGTCCCAGCAGGCGCAGCATTACCGCAACCTGGCCACGAAGGTGCACGAGAATGTCGGCAACGGCACCATCCCGACGCCGATCACCATGGACGAGCTCGAAGACCTGCTGATGGAGCACGGCATCATGAAGGCGGTCGACGAGTCCGAAATCGGCAAGAAGGCCTCCGAACTCGGCCTCGCGGCGATCGCCTAAATCTCAACATCGTTCGCCCGGTCGCCTTGGCGATCGGGCGGCGTCCTCCAACCGCCAAAAGGGTGTCGCTATGAGCCTGGCGCAAGCTGAAACGATCGAAGAAGTTAAGGCTAGAAACAAGGAACTCATCAAGGAAGTTCTCGAAGTCTATCCCGAAAAAACCGCCAAACGCCGCGCCAAGCATCTCGGCACTTTCGAGGACGGCAAGCCGGATTGTGGCGTGAAGTCGAACATCAAGTCGATCCCCGGCGTGATGACCATCCGCGGCTGCGCTTACGCCGGCTCGAAGGGCGTCGTCTGGGGGCCGATCAAGGACATGATCCACATCAGCCACGGCCCTGTCGGCTGCGGGCAATATTCCTGGGCTTCGCGCCGCAACTATTACATCGGCACGACCGGCGTCGACACTTTCGGCACGATGCAGTTCACCTCCGATTTCCAGGAGAAGGACATCGTGTTCGGCGGCGACAAGAAGCTCGCCAAGATCATGGACGAGATTGAAGTCCTATTCCCGCTGAACAAGGGCATCAGCGTTCAATCCGAATGCCCGATTGGTCTCATCGGCGACGACATCGAGGCCGTCTCCAAGGCCAAGTCAAAAGAATACAACGGGAAGACGATTGTCCCGGTGCGTTGCGAAGGCTTTCGCGGCGTGTCTCAATCGCTCGGCCACCATATCGCCAACGACGCCGTGCGCGACTGGGTGTTCGACAAGCAGGAGGGCAAGCCGGCCCGCTTCGAGTCGACGCCTTATGACGTGGCCATCATCGGCGACTACAACATTGGCGGCGACGCCTGGTCGTCCCGCATCCTGCTCGAGGAGATTGGTCTGCGCGTGGTTTCGCAATGGTCCGGCGACGGCACCATCGCCGAGCTTGAAGCGACTCCCAGAGCGAAGCTGAATGTTCTGCATTGCTATCGCTCGATGAACTACATCTCCCGTCATATGGAAGAGAAGTACGGGGTTCCGTGGGTCGAGTACAACTTCTTCGGACCCTCGAAAATCGCCGAGTCCCTGCGCAAAATCGCCAGCCATTTCGACGACAAGATCAAGGAAGGCGCCGAAAGAGTCATCGCCAAATACCAGGCGCTGAACGACGCGGTTATCGCCAAATACCGACCGCGTCTGGAAGGCAAGAAGGTCATGTTGTTCGTCGGCGGCCTGCGCCCGCGGCATGTGATCGGCGCCTACGAGGACCTTGGCATGGAAATCGTTGGAACGGGCTACGAGTTCGGCCACAACGACGACTATCAGCGCACGACTCACTACGTGAAGGATGGCACGCTGATCTACGACGACGTGACGGGCTACGAATTCGAGAAATTCGTCGAGAAAATCCAACCTGATCTCGTCGGCTCGGGCATCAAGGAAAAATACGTCTTCCAAAAAATGGGCGTGCCTTTCCGCCAGATGCACAGCTGGGATTATTCCGGCCCGTACCACGGCTACGATGGCTTCGCGATCTTCGCGCGCGACATGGACATGGCGATCAATTCGCCGGTCTGGAAAATCACCAAGGCCCCCTGGGCCGCTTGATAAAATAAACACACGCCCCGCTCCAGAGGGAGCGGGGCGGCTCGCGGACCGACAAGGGGATTCGACATGCCACAGAACGCAGACAACGTCCTCGACCATTTCAACTTGTTCCGTCAGCCGGAATACAAGGAGATGTTCGAGAACAAGAAGAAGAACTTCGAAAATCCCGTCGCCGACGCCGAACTCGAACGCGTTCGCGAATGGACCAAGACAGAAGAATACCGTGAGAAGAACTTCGCCCGCGAAGCTCTGACCGTCAACCCCGCAAAGGCCTGTCAGCCGCTCGGCGCGGTTTTCGCAGCGGTAGGATTTGAGAGCACGATTCCCTTCGTGCATGGCAGCCAGGGTTGCGTCGCTTATTATCGCTCGCACTTCTCGCGCCACTTCAAAGAACCGACCTCCTGCGTGTCCTCTTCGATGACCGAAGACGCGGCGGTGTTCGGCGGCCTCAACAATATGATCGACGGCCTCGCCAACACCTATAATATGTATAAGCCGAAGATGATCGCCGTCTCCACGACCTGCATGGCGGAAGTCATCGGCGACGATCTCAACGCCTTCATCAAGACTTCCAAGGAAAAGGGCTCGGTTCCACAGGAATTCGATGTTCCCTTCGCCCACACGCCAGCCTTCGTCGGCAGCCATATCACCGGCTATGACAACGTCATCAAAGGCGTTATCGAGCATTTCTGGGATGGCAAGGCCGGCACCGCGCCAAAGCTCGATCGCGTGCCGAACGAGAAGATCAATTTCATCGGCGGCTTCGACGGCTACACGGTCGGCAATCTGCGCGAGGTCAAGCGCATCTTCAACTCGATGGGCGTCGAATATACGATCCTCGGCGACAACAGCGACGTATGGGACACGCCCACCGACGGCGAGTTCCGCATGTATGATGGCGGCACTACGCTGGAGGACGCCGCCAATGCGATCCACGCCAAGGCGACGATCTCGATGCAGCAATATTGCACCGAAAAGACGCTGCCGGTGATCGCCGCCCACGGCCAGGAGACGGTTGCGCTCAACCATCCGATCGGCGTCAAGGGCACCGACGAGTTCCTGATGACGATCTCGCGCCTGAGCGGCAAGCCGGTGTCGGCCGAGTTGACCAAGGAGCGCGGCCGTCTCGTCGACGCCATCGCCGACTCGGCGGCTCACATTCACGGCAAAAAATTCGCGATCTACGGCGATCCGGATCTTTGCCTCGGCCTGACCGCCTTCCTGCTCGAGCTAGGCGCCGAGCCGGTGCATGTGCTTTCGACCAATGGCGGCAAGGCTTGGGCGGAAAAGACTGAGCAACTGCTCGCCAGTTCGCCCTTCGGCAAGAACTGTCACGTCTACGCCGGCAAGGATCTGTGGCACATGCGCTCGCTGCTGTTCACGGAGCCGGTCGATTTCCTGATCGGCAACACCTACGGCAAATACCTTGATCGCGACACCGGCACGCCGTTGATCCGCATCGGCTTCCCGATCTTCGATCGCCATCATTACCATCGCTATCCGGTTTGGGGCTATCAGGGTGGGATGAATGTGCTGGTGTGGATCCTCGACAAGATCTTCGACGAGATCGACCGGAACTCCAATGTGGTTGCGAAGTCCGACTACAGCTTCGACATCATCCGCTGAGGCCGGAACTCGCCGGGCGCGAAAGCGCTCGGCGACGATCCGAGAAAGCCGATCCCGGTAAAAAGTCACGTCGTCCCGGTCGACCGCTGCGCGAGGACGCGAAACGCGCCTGTGTGGGAAGCGGTGGCCGCTTGGGGGTTCCAATGACCACTCTGGCGAATAAAATTCAGGACGTATTCAACGAGCCGGGCTGCGGCAAAAATCAGGGCAAGTCCGAGAAGGAACGCAAGAAAGGCTGCACCAAGCAGCTCGCGCCCGGCGCCGCGGCCGGCGGCTGCGCCTTCGACGGCGCGAAGATTGCGCTGCAACCAATCACCGATGTCGCCCATCTTGTGCACGGCCCGATCGCCTGCGAAGGCAACAGCTGGGACAATCGCGGCGCCAAATCCTCCGCTTCCCGTCTCTATCGCACCGGCTTCACCACCGATATGGGCGAGAACGACGTAATCTTCGGCGGCGAGAAACGGCTATACAAATCGATCAAGGAAATTCTCGATAAGTACGATCCGCCGGCCGTGTTTGTGTATCAGACCTGCGTTCCGGCGATGACCGGCGACGACATCGGCGCCGTTTGTAAGGCGGCGACCGTCAAATTCGGCAAGCCGATCATCCCGGTGATTTCGCCCGGCTTCGTTGGTCCCAAGAATCTCGGCAACAAGCTGGCGGGCGAAGCAATCCTCGATCATGTGATCGGGACGATGGAGCCGGAATACACGACGCCCTACGACATCAACATCATCGGGGAATATAATCTTGCCGGCGAATTGTGGCAGGTGAAGCCGCTGCTCGACGAACTCGGAATCCGAATTTTGTCCTGCATATCGGGGGACGCTAAATATCGCGAAGTCGCATCTTCGCATCGCGCGAAAGCCGCGATGATGGTCTGCTCCAAGGCGATGATCAACGTCGCACGAAAAATGGAGGAGCGTTACGGCATACCATTTTTCGAGGGATCGTTTTACGGCATCGGCGACATGAGCGACTCGCTTCGCGAGATTTCCCGTTTGTTGATCGAACGCGGCGCTCCCGCAGAATTGATGGAGCGCACAGAGGCCGTCATTGCGCGCGAGGAAGCGCGCGCCTGGGCGCGCATTGCGCCCTATAAAGAGCGCCTCGTCGGCAAGCGGGTGCTGCTGATCACCGGCGGCGTCAAATCCTGGTCCGTGGTGGCCGCGCTGCAGGAGGCGGGGCTCGAAATCGCCGGCACCAGCGTCAAGAAGTCGACAAAGGAAGACAAGGAAAAGATCAAGGAGTTGATGGGGCAGGACGCCCATATGATCGACGACATGACGCCGCGCGAAATGTATAAAATGCTGAAGGAGGCGCGCGCCGACATCATGCTTTCGGGCGGCCGCTCCCAGTTTATTGCGCTCAAAGCCAAAATGCCCTGGCTCGACATCAATCAGGAGCGCCATCACGCATATGCCGGTTACGAGGGCATGGTGGAGCTGGTCGCCGAAATCGAAAAGGCGCTTTACAATCCGGTTTGGGCGCAAGTCCGGTTGCCGGCGCCCTGGGAAGAGACGAGCTGGGAGGAGCGCGCTACAAAAGCTTTTGAAGCGGAAGCCGCAGCTCTGGCCGCCGACCCCGCGCGCGCGGAGGAAACTAGGCGCGCGCAAAGAATTTGCGCTTGCCGCAATGTGAATACCGGCGTCATCGAGGACGCCATCCGCGCGGACGGGCTGGATAGCGTCGAGGCGATTGGCTCTGCTACGAATGCGGGAACGGGCTGCGGCGGCTGCCAGGCGAAGATTGCCGGAATCATCGAAGCAATGGGCGGCGCCGTTCCTGCATCACGAGCAGCGTGAGGCATGCCATGGCGCTCGTGAAGCATTCCAAGAAATCCTGCGCGGTCAACCCGCTAAAAATGAGCCAGCCGATTGGCGGCGCTCTGGCATTCATGGGCGTTTCCGGCTGCATGCCGGTGCTGCATGGCTCCCAGGGCTGCACCTCGTTCGGCCTGGTGCTTTTCGTGCGGCATTTTCGCGAAGCGATCCCGCTGCAGACTACTGCAATGAACGAAGTGGCGACTATTCTCGGCGGCCTCGACAATATCGAACAATCCATTCTCAATATCGTCAAACGCGCCAATCCCCAAGTCATTGGCATTTGCTCCACCGGCGTCACCGAGACCAAAGGCGACGATGTCGAAGGCTATCTCAAGCTTTTGCGCAAACGGCGCCCGGAGCTTGCCGATCTCGGTATTGTCTACGTGTCGACGCCCGACTTTAAGGACGCCTTCCAGGACGGCTTCGCCAAGACGGTCACCAAGATCATTGAGGAGTTTGTCCCCAAATATGAAGCGCCGCCGCAACGCGCGCCGCAGCGCGTAAATGTCCTTGCCGGCTGTCACCTCACGCCTGGAGACATCGACGAGTTGCGCGACACAATCGAATGCTTCGGGCTCGAGCCAACTTTTCTTCCCGATCTTTCCGGTTCGCTCGACGGCCATATTCCCGAGGATTTTACGCCGACGACACTCGGCGGCGTGTCCAAAGCGGATATTGGTCGGATGGGAACGGCGGGTTGGACCCTGGCGATTGGCGAGCAAATGCGGGAAGCGGCTCTCGCATTGGAAGCGCGCGCAGGAGTTCCTTTCGCCATGTTCGACCGGCTCACCGGTCTTTCCGCCAATGACGACTTTGTCGGTTTCCTGTCAAAGATCAGCGGCAGGCCGGTCCCTCTCAAAATCCGCCGCCTGCGTGGGCAGCTCGTCGATTCGATGCTTGACGGACATTTCCATTTTGGCGGCAAACGCATCGCCATAGGCGCGGAGCCCGATCTTTTGTGGAGCGTCGGTTCGTTTCTCACGGAGATGGGCGCGAACATCATAGGCGCTGTTACGACAACCAGCTCCCCGCTGCTGGAGAAATTTCCTGCCGAGGAAGTTTTGATTGGCGATCTCGAAGACTTAGAACAGCTCGCAACAGGCGCGGATCTGATCATGACGCATTCCCATGGCCGGCAGGCCGCCGAACGGCTGGGGGCGCCGCTTTTTCGTCTGGGTTTGCCGATGTTCGACCGTTTGGGCGCCGCGCATGAAGTTTCGGTAGGGTATCGTGGCACGCGCAATCTGATTTTCGCGATCGGCAACATCTTCATAGCTAACACGCATGAACCCGATCCTGGGAGCTGGCGCCAAGACTTCGGGCAAGGCTTCGGAGACGACGACCGCCCTCGCGCGACTGTTCAGAATAATCAACTCGTCCAGATCGAAACAATTGTCTGACGAGAAAGGAGGCAGCATGAAAATCGCATTCGCCACACAGGATCTCGAGAGAGTCGACGCGCATTTCGGCTGGGCGAAGAACATCGCGATCTATGAACTTACCGCCGAAAGCTACGAATTTGTCGAGGCGATCCAATTCGTCGGCGACCTTCAGGAAGACGGCAACGAGGACAAGCTGCTCCCCAAGATCGAGGCGATCAAGGACTGCGCCATCCTTTATGTCGCGGCGATCGGCGGCTCGGGCGCGGCTCGCGTCGTCGCCCAGAACATCTTCCCGATGAAAGTGCAGCAGCCCGAGAAGATCGTCGACCTATTGGATAAGCTCAAAGCGGTTCTGAACGGCGTGCCGCCGCCGTGGCTGCGCAAGATACTGTCCAAAGGTCAAGAGCGCACATTCGAGTTCGAGGAGGAAACCGCAAATGGATGATGTGGCGACAATAAGCGAAGCCAACGCCGAGGAAAATCTGTTCATCAAGGAACTGATCAAGCAATGGCGCGCACAGGACACGCACGGAACATGGGATAAAAAAAAGGACCTCGAACTCCTCGCTCCCTACGTCATCGACAAAGAGGCGCGCAAGCTTCTGCCGATCATCGGCGACCCAGATCCCGAGATATTGTGGCGGCTGGAGCTGTTTTTCAACGCCGTCGGACTGGCGATAGAACGCGCCACCGGCATTATGGTGCAGCCCATGATGAAAATGAGTCACGAGGGCTTTGGCCGGCAGATTCTCATCGCCGGGCGCCTCATCGTCGTCAACAAGCAGCTGCGCGACGTGCATCGTTTCGGCTTCGAAACTCTTGAGAAGCTCGCCGCCGAAGGGACGAAGTACGTCAACGCCGGCGTCGAGATGATTCAAAAATATCCTGAAGTCGCCAACTTCTGAAGGATGAGACCGAGACCATGAGCTCCATTGACGAAGTGAAGGCGGAGATCAAGAAACTGTCCGCGAAGGCAATGAATATGAAGATGAATCTTCATGATCTTTCCGAAGAACTGCCGATCAACTGGCATAAGATTCTGCCGATGGCGCAAGAGACGCATGACGCCTACGCGGCCCTCGAGGCCGCGCGTCACAAGCTCAAGGAATTGGAGACTGCGTGATGGGCGCTTTCAAAACGCGAGACGGTTCGGACTACACGCCGCTCTATCTTACCGAGATCAACGGCGAAACCTGCATCGGTTGCGGCCGCTGTTTCAAAGTGTGCCCGCAAAATGTCATGGCGCTTTACGGTGTCGACGACTCTGGCGAAATCCTGGGCATCGTCACCGACGACGACGAGGATGATTTCGACGGAGAACTCAACCGCAAGATCATGAAAGTTGAGCGTCCGGGCTCTTGCATTGGCTGCAACGCGTGTTCGCGCGTGTGCCCAAAAAATTGTCAGACGCATGTTCCCGCGGACGAACTAGCGGCGTGACGCGCGATGGAATGGGCTGGCGAAAATCACGGATATGACAAAGATGCGCTTCTAGTCGGCGTTTCCACGCTCCACTTTTGCAAATCCGCTTCGACCGCGCCTCGCAACCGCTTCTTAGAACATATCTTCGCTTGTCTGCTCGCCCTAGCGATAAAGGAATCGCTTGCCTCGGGCGGCAGCGTCGGCGAGACGCTCGGTCTTTGCGCCGCCGATCTCGACGCTCTTCTTTCCGACTACGCGCCGACGGTCCGCCTCGCCTTGGCGGCGCAACCCTCACGAATCGCGTTCGACGAAGAGGAAGAACAGCTACGCGCCCTGTTCAACCGCTATCGCGGGGACGATTCCCTCGAAACTCGTTGGCTTGTCTCCATGTTGGCGCGACGATGCATGTCGCCGAACCATCTGTGGCAAGATCTCGGTCTCTCGTCTCGCGGCGACCTTAATCGTCTGATGACCCAGCGCTTTCCTTTGCTCGCCGCTCGTAACGCTCAAAATATGAAGTGGAAGAAATTTTTTTACCGCTGCCTTTGCGAGCTGGAAGGCTTTTCGCTTTGTGCTGCGCCGACTTGCGCCCAATGTTGCGACTACTCCGCCTGCTTTGGCGAAGAGGTCGGCGCTAGTCGCCTCGGACCAATCGATGCGCTCGGCGCGACCGATTAACACTCCCGTTGGGTGAATTCCCTCCTCCAAGAAGCTGTCCCCCCTTGGGAGTACCTCTCGGAACCTTTTGTACGACTCCGAACATTGTTGCGTTGCACGCAGGCCTACAACCGTTCAACGCATTGTAGTTGTGGGCTATTATCGCTGGCACGGTGGTTGCTTCTCGAATGGCAGACCACTCAATCGAGGGAGCCAGCTCATGATTCAGCTTACCGACAGCGCTCTAAGCGCAGTGCGTACGGCGATCGCCGGCGCGGGACCGGACGTTGAAGGACTCCGTATCATGGTCGAGGCGGGCGGATGCGCGGGATTTAAATATATGATGGGCCTCGTCAGCGAAGCCAATCCCAGCGACGTTCTGTTCGAGCGTGACGGCGTGAAAGTCTATGTCGAAGAAGGCAGCCTCGCCTATCTCGACGGCGCCAAGGTGGACTTTGTCATCGGCCTCGAAGGGTCGGGCTTCACTTTCGACAATCCCCAGGCCAAATCCAGCTGCTCTTGCGGCAAGTCTTTCGGTTGAGCCTTTTTTTTAGGAGTCGCGGCGATGTGGGACTATACCGACAAAGTGAAGGACTACTTCTTCAATCCGAAGAACGCCGGCGTTCTGAGCGAAGCCAATGCGGTCGGAGAAGTGGGCGCAATCGCCTGCGGAGACGCGCTGAAGCTGATGCTAAACGTCGATCCGACGACACAAATTATTCTGGATGCAAAATTTCAGACATTCGGCTGCGGCTCGGCGATCGCCTCGTCCTCCGCGTTGACCGAACTGGTGATCGGCAAGACGCTCGACGAAGCTTTGAAGCTAACCAATCAGGATATCGCGGATTTCCTGGGCGGCTTGCCGCCGGAGAAAATGCACTGCTCGGTGATGGGCTACGAGGCCTTGCAATCCGCTGTCGCCAATTTCCGCGGCGAAGTCTGGAAGGATGATCACGACGAGGGCGCGCTCCTTTGCAAATGCTTTGGCGTCGACGAGGGCGTGATCGAACGGGCCATCAAGATGAACAAACTTACGAGCGTGGAGCAGGTGACCGACTATACAAAGGCCGGCGGCGGCTGCCTGACCTGCTTCGACAAGCTGGAAGAAATCCTCGCCAGGACGAATGCGGAATTGGTCGCTGACGGAGTGCTGCCTGAACACGAGGCCTATCGCATTGGGGCTGCCGACCCCAAGAAGCTCAAGGAGAAGGCCAAGGCCGCGAAGGCCCAACAGGCGCCGGTCGAAATTTCGCCGCTCAAGCCGGCTTCGCCAATTCCGCCGCCGTCGGCGAGCCTCACCAACTTACAGAAGATTCGTCTTATCGAAGAGGTCATAGAGGAGTTGCGTCCCTATCTGCGCAAGGACGGCGGCGATTGCGAATTGGTCGACGTCGACGGCTCCAATGTGCTGGTCAATCTTTCCGGCGCCTGTGTCGGCTGCCAAATGTCGAGCGTGACCATTTCGGGGATTCAAGAGCGCCTGATGGCCAAACTGGGCACGCCCATTCGCGTCGTCCCGGTCGGCCGCAACGCACACTGAAAACTGGCTTGGAGGAGAGTGGCATGAAAGCTGTCTATCTCGACAATAACGCGACAACGCGAGTCGACCCTGTGGTCGTCGAAGCAATGTTGCCGTTCTTTTCCGAGCAATTCGGAAACCCGTCGTCGATCCATTCGTTTGGCGCCAGCGTCGGCGCCGCCGTGAAGACGGCGCGCGCGCAGCTGCAAGCTCTGCTGGGCGCCGCGCACGATCACGAAATCGTCTACACGTCCGGCGGCACTGAAGCCGACAACACCGCAATTCTTTCGGCGCTGGAGGCTTTGCCGGATCGTAACGAGATCGTCACAAGCAAAGTCGAGCATCCCGCGGTGCTCGCGCTGTGTCAGCATCTCGAAAAAATTGGGCGCGCCAAGGTTCACTATATCGGCGTGGACGCACTCGGGCGTATCGACATAGAAGCCTATCGCGCCGCGTTGTCGGACAAGGTCGCCGTCGTGTCTCTTATGTGGGCGAACAACGAAACAGGCACGATTTTCCCAATCGAAGGGCTTGCCGATCTCGCCAAAGAGCACGGCGCGCTTTTTCACACGGACGCCGTGCAGGCGGTCGGTAAAGTCCCCATCTCGTTGAAAAACAGCGCCATCGACATGCTGTCCCTGTCGGGCCATAAACTGCATGCGCCCAAGGGAATTGGCGCGCTTTACGTCAAACGCGGCGCGCGCTTCAAGCCGTTGCTGCGCGGCGGCCATCAGGAGCGTGGGCGGCGCGCCGGCACCGAAAATACGCCGGGCGTCGTCGCCTTGGGCAAAGCCGCGGAGCTGGCCGCGCTTCACATGGTCGACGAGCAGACGCGCGTAAAGGGCTTGCGCGACAGACTGGAAGCCGCGCTGCTTCAGCGCATCCCCAATTGCTTCGTGAACGGCGACCTCAACGATCGTCTGCCCAACACCTGCAATATCGCGTTCGAATATGTCGAAGGCGAAGGCATATTGCTGCACCTGACGCGCGCGGGGATCGCGGCCTCGTCCGGGTCGGCCTGCACTTCAGGCTCTTTGGAGCCGTCCCATGTCTTGCGCGCGATGAATATTCCTTTCACCGCGGCGCATGGCTCGATCCGCTTCTCGCTGTCGCGCGACAATGTCCCTGAAGATGTCGACCGGGTCATCGAGGTAATGCCTAGCATTCTCGAAAAGCTGCGCGAGCTTTCGCCTTTCTGGACGAATGCCGACAAGAGCGGAAAAGAATTCAAACCCGTTTACGCCTGAGGCGCGCCGTGAACCAGGATCAAGCTCACATCTTCGTCAACGACACGACCTTACGCGACGGCGAGCAGGCGCCAGGCGTCGCCTTCACCGGCGTCGAGAAGCTCGAAATCGCGCGGGCACTCGCGGCGGCGGGCGTCGACGAGATCGAGGCCGGCACACCGGCGATTGGGCGCGACGAGATCGACGCTATTGGCGAAATCGCGGGAGACGGCTTGCCCTGCCGTGTCAGCGCCTGGTGTCGCGCCACGATAGCGGATGTGGATGCAAGCCTTCGTGCGGGGGTGTCTCACGTCAATATATCTTCGCCCATGTCGCGGTTGCAGATCAGCGTGAAGCTCGACACAGACGTCGATGGCGCATCGGAGCGAGTGCGGCGCGTGGTTTCCTACGCGGTGTCGCGGGGGCTATCGGTCGCCCTGGGCGGCGAGGACTCTTCGCGCGCCGATCCCCGGGATATCGGAAAGATTTTGCGCGCAGCGACGGCGGAAGGCGCGACGCGATTTCGCTTTGCCGACACATTGGGCCTTCTCGATCCGTTCGGAACTTATGACGCGATCAAGCGGCTGCGAGAAGAGACGGATTTGCCGATCGAGTTTCATGGCCACGATGATGTGGGCTTGGCGACCGCCAATACGCTGGCGGCAATCCGCGCCGGAGCTGAGCACGCTTCCGTGACGGTGCTGGGGCTGGGCGAACGCGCTGGCAACGCCGCGCTTGAAGAAGTCGTCGTGGCGCTTGGTCATATTGCGCGAGGTCGCACGAACGTCGACCCAAGGAGACTTCAAACCTTGGCGCGGATCGTCGCTCGCGCCGCGCGGCGGAACATCGGACGCGCCAAGGCGATCGTCGGCGCCGATATTTTTACGCATGAATCGGGGATTCATGTCGCGGCGCTGCTCAAGGACGCGCGGACCTATCAGGGGATCGAACCGGCGTTTCTTGGCCGGCGCAACAAAATCGTAATCGCCAAGCATTCGGGCCTCGCAGCCGTCACGGGCAAATGCGCGGAGTTCGGGGTGCAGCTGGACCACGCGGCGGCGGTTCGCGCGCTTGATCACATTAAGAGCCGCACGCGCGTAAAAAAGGGACCGCTGAGCCGGCTCGAATTCAGCCGCATCATCGATCGCGCCCGCGAGGAAATTGGGAGCCTCTCCTCTCCCGTAGAAGGGAACGGCGTCTCGTGAGCGAAATATCCTTGCCCATGTCGTCGTCGCCAGTGGCTCCGCCCAATGTGAGGACGACGAAACTGCTGTCTATGCTGTGGGGCGACATCGCCTGCGTATCGCAACGCGACCCGGCAGCGCGCGGAGCGCTGGAAGTCCTGCTGCTTTATCCAGGTGTTCATGCGTTGATCTCGCATCGCTTCGCACATCTGCTTTGGCGGGCGGGCTTCAAGTTTATCGGGCGTTTTATCTCCTGGTTCGCGCGCCTCGTTACAAATATCGACATTCATCCGGGCGCGACCATTGGCGAGCGTGTGTTCATCGATCATGGCGCCGGCGTCGTGATCGGGGAGACGGCGGTCGTCGGCGATGACGTTACGATGTATCACGGCGTGACTCTGGGCGGCACGTCATGGGCCGCGGGCAAAAGGCACCCGACGTTGGAGAATGGCGTTCTGGTCGGCGCAGGCGCCAAAATCCTCGGGCCGATCACCGTGGGCGCGCGCGCCAGAATCGGCGCGAACTCCGTCGTCATCGAAGATATTCCGCCCGAAATGACGGTGGTCGGAATTCCCGGACGGATCGTGCGCGAGGAACGGCGCCGCTGCGGCGCGGACGGCCGCATCGACCTCGAACATCACCTTATTCCCGATCCGGTCGGCGACGCCATCGCCGTTCTCATCGACCGCATCGATTTCCTCGAGGCCCGATTTTCTCACTTGCAGCTCAAAGTCAGCAGCGCGGCCTCCGAGGCGAAAGTTGAACGCGAAACGCACGGGAGCGCAGGACGATGACCATCCTTGACGATTTGCGAAAACTCTCTTCCGCCGAAGACTTCTTCGAAGCGCTGGGCGTGGACTATGACCCCGCCGTCATTCGTGTCGCGCGGCTGCATATCTTGCGGCGCATGGGCGAATATCTCTTCAGCGCAGACCTCGATGGCCTGTCGGACGAGCAAGCGCGCGAGGCCTGCAAGGCCCATCTGACAAAGGCCTACACGGATTTTGTCGCTTCCTCGCCCATTGAACAGCGCGTGTTCAAAGTTCTCAAGGAGGCTGTCAAGCCGAAGGAAGAGCCGAAAAAGCCCTTTGTCCCGCTAAGCATTCTCACAACATCGACGGCCGACAACGCCTGAACGAGGAAAGAGGGAGACCGCCGTGAAAATTATAGTCTGCATCAAGCAGGTTCCCGACAGCGCGCAAATCCGGGTGCATCCGGTGACCAACACTATCATGCGCCAGGGCGTGCCGACGATCATTAACCCCTACGACCTTTTTTCGCTCGAAGAGGCTTTGAAACTTCGCGACAAGTTTGGCGGAGAAGTGACAGTTTTGACGATGGGGCCGCCCATGGCCTCGGAGGCGCTGCGCAAGGCGCTGGCCATCGGGGCCGATCGCGCCATTCTGCTGACCGACCGCTCCTTTGCCGGCTCGGACACTCTCGCGACGACCTATGCTCTGGCGCAGGCGATCCGTAAGATCGAACAGGTCTATGGCGCTCACGACATTGTGTTCGCCGGCAAACAGACCATAGACGGCGACACCGCGCAGGTCGGACCTGGCGTCGCCAAGAGGCTTAATATTCTTCAGCTGACCTATGTTTCGAAAATCGAAAGCTGCGATCCCCAAAACGGTGAAATCATCTTGGAGCGCCGCGCCGAAGGCGGCGTGCAAGTGCTGAAAACCAGGCTGCCTTGCCTCATCACAATGCTGGAGGGCTCCAATGAAGTTCGGCGCGGCACGATTGACGATTCGCTGCGGGCCGCACGCGCGCAGATCGTCACCTGGAGCGCCAAGGACGCCGAAATTGCCGATCTGACAAAATGCGGTCTCAAGGGCTCGCCGACGATAGTCAAAAAAGTCTTCGCGCCGACCCCGCGCACGGAGCGGGCCGCGTTCATCGAACCGGCGAAAACCTCCGCCGACACAGCGGAAGCGCTGATCGGCGCCATCTTTGCACGGCATGCTTCGCTCGAAGAAGACATGACGAAACTGGCGAGCGGATTTTAAACGAGGAGAGTGAGATGTCCGAAACGCCAGCCCCCCCGCCCGCGAGCCGCGCCGCCGCCAAGAAGGAGCTGCCGGAACATTTTCGCGGCTACAAACATGTGTGGGTGTTCGTCGAACAGGAGCGCGGCGAGGTTCATCCCGTCTCGTGGGAGTTGCTTGGCGCGGGGCGTAAACTTGCCGACAAACTCGGCGTCCAGCTTTGCGGCGCGGTGTTTGGCGCTCCGGGCGAGGCGACGCGCGCTGCTGTCGCGGAAGCTTTCCGCTACGGCGCGGATCTCGCCTATCTGGTCGAGGACCCGATTCTCGCCGAATACCGGAACGAGCCCTACTCGAAGGCGCTGACGCAACTCGTCAACGCCCATAAGCCGGAAATTCTGTTGCTCGGCGCGACGACGCTCGGCCGCGATCTCGCGGGGTCGGTTGCGACGACGTTGCTCACGGGCCTCACCGCGGATTGCACGGAACTTGCGGTGGACGCCGACGGTTCGCTCGCAGCGACGCGCCCAACTTTTGGCGGTTCTCTGCTCTGCACGATCTACACGCTAAACTACCGTCCGCAGATGGCGACCGTGCGTCCGCGCCAAATGCCCATGCCGCCACGAGACGCCGCGCGCGTGGGGCAGCTTGTGCCGTTCAGGGCGGACCTCAATGAAGATGACATCATCACCAAGATTCTCAAATTCGTCCCCGATCGTGAGTCCACGAAATCCAACCTCGCCTTCGCCGACGTCGTCGTGGCGGGGGGGCTTGGATTGCAGAGCGCGGAGAATTTCCAATTGGTGCGCAATCTCGCCAGCGTCCTCGGCGCGGAGTTCGGCGGCTCGCGTCCGTTAGTGCAAAAGGGCTGGATCGGCTCCGACCGACAAATCGGCCAGACCGGCAAATCCATCCGGCCCAAGCTTTATATCGCCGCCGGGATTTCCGGCGCCATTCAACACCGTGTCGGCGTCGAAGGATCCGATATGATCCTGGCGATCAACACCGACAAGAACGCGCCGATATTCGACTTCGCGCATCTTGGCGTCGTCACCGACGCCATCAGATTGTTGCCGGCGCTCACGGAGGCTTTCCGCAAACGCCTGTCGCCCCATAACCGAGACCGACTCGCCGGCTAAGCGTGGATCCGGAACGAAATAGAGGAGCAGTCCCATGATCGAAGAGAAGTTCGACGCGATCGTTATCGGGGCCGGCATGGCTGGCAACGCCGCCGCTTACACGATGGCGTCGCGCGGCCTTAAGGTGCTGCAACTCGAACGCGGAGAATATCCGGGCTCCAAGAATGTGCAGGGCGGCATCCTCTACGCCGACATGCTCGAAAAGATCATCCCGAATTTTCGCGATGAGGCGCCGTTGGAGCGCCATCTTGTCGAGCAGCGCTTCTGGATGATGACCGATCGTTCGCACACCGGGATGCAATATCGTTCCGACGACTTCAACGAAGAAAAGCCGAACCGATATACGATCATGCGTTCACAATTTGATCGCTGGTTCTCCAGAGAAGCCCAGGCGAAGGGCGCCATCGTCATTGCCGAAACCACGGTCACGCAACTCATCAGCGACGCCTATGGCAAAGTGATAGGCGTCTCGACTGACCGCCGCGGCGGCACAATCTTCGCCGATGTCGTGGTTATCGCGGAAGGCGTCAACGGTCTTCTTGGTTCGCGCGCCGGCCTTCGCGAAACGCCCAAGGCGGAGCACGTGGCGCTCGCCGTCAAGGAGATGCATTTTCTGCCACGCGAAACGATCGACGCCAGATTCAATCTGCATGGCGACGAGGGCGTGGTGATCGAAGCGGCTGGAACCATCTCCAAGGGGATGACCGGCATGGGTTTCGTGTACACCAATAAGGAAAGCATTTCGGTCGGCATGGGCTGTCTGGTTTCAGATTTCGCGGGAACTACCGAAACGCCGTACGGCCTGCTGGAAGCTTTCAAGAAGCACCCTTCGGTGGCCCCGCTGCTGGAAGGCTCCGAGGTTAAGGAATACGCCGCGCATCTCATTCCCGAGGGCGGCTACAAAACCATTCCTGAACTGTTCGGCGACGGCTGGGTCGTGGTCGGCGACGCGGCGCAGCTCAATAACGCGATCCACCGCGAGGGCTCCAATCTCGCCATGACCTCAGGGCGCTTTGCCGCGGAGGCGATCTTCCAGCTGAAGACGCGCCGAGAGCCGATGACCAAGCAAAATCTTGCGCTTTACAAAAAGCTGCTCGACGACAGCTTCGTCATGAAGGATCTGAAAAAATACAAGGACATGCCGGCGTTGCTGCATACGCAGGCCAAGAACTACTTCCTCGCCTATCCCAAGCTGGTGTCGAACGCGATGGAGAATTTCCTTCGAGTCGATGGCACGCCGAAGATCGAGAAGGAAAAAGCGTCGATTCGCGCGTTCATAAAGGAGCGTTCGTTGACGGGAATGTTCGGCGACGCAGTGCGCTTGGCGCGCGCCTGGCGTTAACAAGCCGCCCGGTAGCATCGGGCCTTCAAGTCTCTATGGCGACAGGAGAATGGTCATGTCCATACAGTCGGCGCGTGTCGAAGAAAAACTGTTCCAGAATCGGTATCTCGTCGATGCCGGCAAGCCGCATATCGTTATTGAGGCGCACAGCAAGCCCTCAAAAAATCTTTTGGCGATGACGACGCTTTGTCCTGCCGGCTGCTATGCGGAAAATGGCGCCGGCCAGGTCGAGATCACGCCGGATGGCTGCCTCGAATGCGGCACCTGCCGGATTTTGTGCGAGCCCTCCGGCGACATCGTTTGGAACTACCCGCGCGGCGGCTATGGGGTGCTGTTCAAGTTCGGTTGAAGAGCCTTGCCTGCTTTTATTTCCTGGGCGCGCGGCCGCTCACGGCCGCGCGAGGCAGAGCGAATTCGAGAGCAGGCGGCCCAAACTGGACGGTCTCGTTTCGACCGTTCCCGAAATAAGATCGTCAGTGATCAACAGGCAGGGATTGTCCCGCCTTATGTGCGGCGATCCATTTTTGCAGCTCGGCGACGTGACCGGCCTCTTCTTCGAAAAACTCCTTGGCCAGCGCTTTGATCTCCGGATCGGAAGTCGTATCGAAAACGCCTTTGTAATATTCGAAACCGGCCGTTTCCGCCTGTAGCGCGATTTCAAGCGCCTCGTCCCGGCCAATCAGCGAATCGGCGGCCCAAATCGCTGCTGCTTCTGGGCTTTCTATGCCGGGCCAAGCGAAATTATCCGGCTTCATCTTTGGAATTTCGCGAAAGCCCGACCGCGCGCGCGCGTCGGCGAGATGCAGTCTGGAATAATCCGCCAAGCGCCGAAACAGCTTACTCACCTCGCGATTGCCACAGGCCTCCATGGCGTCGGCCAATTGCCCGAAACGGGCTGCCGCCTCTTGTTCAAGAGCGACGGCGTAAGCAAGAAATTCTTCAACGGTTTCCATATTGGTCTCCTGGCGGGCCCGTCGCTCTGTCAAAGAGCGGGCTGGGGCGGCAATCACGGCTCGGCCCTGGCGGTTCGCGGCGGGGAGTCAGGCCTTCGCGTGTGACGCCGCGTTCTTCGCCGCCCATTCCTCTCGCGTGATCCAGGCCTCGATAATTTTGACGTGCTCAGCCTCTTCCTTGACGTATTCCTTCGCGAGCGCCTCGATCTGCGGCGATTTAGTCGTAGCGGCCACGGCCTGATAGAATTCATAGCCCCGGCGCTCGCCATGCAGAGCGGCCTTCAGCGCGTCCAGCCTCGACGCGGCGGGATCCGCAGCCCAAAGAGCGCTGCGCTCCGGCGTCACGTGGCTGGGCCAGACGTAGTCGGAGGGAATAGAAATTTTCGCAAGGTCGATTGCGACCGCGCGCGTCTTCGCCTCCGCCAGATGCCGTCGCGAGAATTCGGCCAACTGGCGAAACAGTTTCGCCGCTTCCGGATTGCCGCAGTTCTCCATGGTCGCGGCAAGCTCGTCGAAATGCGTGGCTGCGTCTTCTTCAACCTTCACGGCGTAACCATGAAACTCCTCGACCGAGGCGATCTCGAGGCCTCCTTTGAAGCGGCTCGCCGCGTGGGTGACGTGCGGTCCTTGCGCGGGCAAAGTCTGATCACCCTCGAAAGTCACCATAATGTCTTCGTTGCGCACGAAACACTGGCAGGCCAAACGGTAACGCGGCGCCATGTCGTTGACTTCGGCGTTTTCGATTTCGGCTTTAGTGATCTTGCCGAGTTGCCGCAGCAACTCCTTTTCCTTCTCCGTTAATGAGATGCCGTGTCTGCCGCCGGGACCTAAATGCTTGACCTCGACGAGACAGGAGCCGCATTCGCCATCCTGACAATCGAAAGGAATTGGGATTTTATGAGCCTTGGCGACCGCCAAAATCGTGCCCCGATCGCCGGCGATCGCATAAACCGTGATGTCGCGCGCAAGCACGGGTGATGAGAAAGTCACATTGGCCAAGGCTGCTTCTCCTATTTTTCCGACCGTCGATATCGATGGCGCGGAGCTGCTTCGGACCACGAAACGCAACATGCGGGCCACCAGAGCGGTGTCAAAATCAACTATTAGCAATATCCAAAAGGCTATCCGACGAACAATAGAAGCAAATTTCCGACATGGGTTGAGGCAATGCCGACAATCTTGTTCGCTCGCAAGCGCCTAGCTTCACTTTAAATTGAGATCGAGAAACGCTCCCGAGCCTGTTCCTGCTTAGCCTGGAACTTTGCTTTGCCACCCCATCTCAATGCAAAGCGTAGTCTTGTCCGCATCCGAGCTGGCGAACGAGCCCCGTTCGGCTTCACGCGCAGAACGCGCCAATGGGCCTGAAGGCGCCTAACGTAACGATTGGCGCCCGAATTGCCAGATTGACGCTCGTCTCACCACAAGCTGCATATCGAAGCGTGGACCACAATGAAATTCTACATGGCGCCAGGCTCCTGCTCCACGGGCATTCACATCCTGCTTGAGGAAATCGGCCTGATTTTTGAGGCCTATATCGTCAATCTCCCGAGGGGAGAGCATTTGAAGCCCGAATATCTCGCCATCAATCCCAATGGGACAATTCCAACATTGGTTCGAGACGACGGAGTAGCGCTGACCGATTTCGTCTCCATTGCGACGTGGCTCGCCGACGCCTATCCGCGCCGTCAATTATTGCCCTCGGATCCGAGCGCGGCGCTCGACGCGATGGAAACGTTGAAATTCTGCGCGTATCGCATCCACGGCGAGGGCTTTCGCCGCGTGTTCACGCCCGAGCGATACGTTTCGAAACATCAAACGGTGGAGACGATCCAGGCCAAGGGGCGAGAGATCGCTGTGGAGGCGTTCGCTGTCGTGAACGATCAACTCGCCGGCAAGAATTATGTCGCGGGCGCCTTTTCGATCGCTGACGCGGCGCTGTTTTACGTTGAGTTCTGGGCCGACAAGATCGGGTTGGATTTGCCGGCCAATTGCCGCGCCCACTACCAGTTGATGCGAACGCGGCCGGCCGTGCGGCAAGTGCTGGCGGAGGAAGGCTATCGTTAAGGCGAGGGCGGCAATGACATTCCACGATAGTCCGACGCATAGAGCGTCTGTCGACGACCCCGATTCTTTAGGGACGCGCGGTGCGACGGACGACCTTCAGACGCTCAATGGCGATGATCTGCCGAGAGACATTCGCGGCTATCATCAACGCACCAAGCACGCGCCGAACCGCTATGCGCTGGGACCGGCCTTTCTCGACTGGACGTCGCAACCGTCGCCCTACCGCTCTTTCGCGGGCAGTCCGCGTATCATGCTTCCGCTTCGGGGTGGCGGCGAAACGCCCCCGTTTCCCGGCCCGGCGCCGCGCGCGGCAAGGCTCGATCGCAACGCTCTGGGGTTGTTTCTGGAGCTTGCATTCGGGATTAGCGCCTGGAAGAGCGTTGAGGGAGCAACCTGGGCGCTGCGCAACAATCCCTCAAGCGGCAATCTGCATCCAACGGAAGCCTGGCTCATTCTGAGCGAGGGCGATGTCGGCGCGACCGGAGCCGCGATCTACCACTATGCGCCGCTCGATCACGCGCTGGAGACCCGCGCCGAAATCGCCTGTGCGGATGGGCTTCCGCGCGGAGGCTTTCTCTTGGCGCTCGGTTCTATCCCGTGGCGGGAAGCCTGGAAATATGGCGAGCGCGCCTTTCGCTATTGTCAGCTCGACGCCGGCCACGCGGTCGGCGCGGCGGCTCAGGCGGCGGCGGCGCTGGGCTGGCGCGCGCATGTACTTGCTGAGCCGTCCGACGACGAAATCGGCGCCCTGCTTGGACTCAAACGGGACGACGCCGCGCATCGGCATGAGCCGGAGCACCCCGAACTGCTGGCCTGGATCGAGGTCGACGACACTCTCCCCGGGTCTTTCGACCCGCGCCGCCTTATCGACGCCGCGCGCGTCTGGCGCGGAACGGCGAACCGGTTGAGCGAAGATCACGACGGGTGGCCGCTGGTGGATCTAGCGTTTCAACTGTGCCGCAAACCACGCGGCGCGGTGATCGCTGGCCCGGCGCCGAAGGCGTATTTGACGCAAGATGCGCGCGGTCCATCCGTCGCCGAGGTGGTGCGCGGTCGGCGCAGCGCGCAACGCTTCGACGGAAAATCGATTCTCCCCCGCGCCGCCTTTGATTCGATGCTGGCGGCGACGATGCCGGGCGCGGAGCCGCTGCTCGCTGCGTTTCCCTGGCCGGCGGCGCTGACGCTCGTCTTGTTCGTCCATCGCGTCGAGGGGCTGGAGCCTGGACTTTACCTGCTGGCCCGCGACGCCGGCCTGGCAGAGCGGTTGCGCGCGGCCTGTTCCCAAGGTTTCGACTGGACGCCGGTCGATCCGGGCGACGCGCCATTGTTTCGTCTGAGAGCGGGCGACGTCGAACGCGAGGCGGCGCGTCTCGCCTGTCTGCAGGCAATTTCCGGCAAGGGCTGTTTCAGCCTCGCTATGATCGCCGATTTCGATCGAACGCTCGCTCTGGAAGGCGCCTTCGCCTACCGGCGTCTTCATTGGGAGGCCGGACTGATTGGGCAGGCGCTCTATCTTTGCGCCAGCGCGCATGGGTTTTCTGGAACCGGCATCGGCTGCTTCTTCGACGACGAGGTTCACGCTCTGCTCGGCCTGGCGATCGATCAAACCGCCTTCCAGGATATCTATCACTTCACGGTCGGCGCGCCGGTCGAAGACACGCGCATTCTGACGCTTCCTCCCTATCCAGAAGAGAGACGGATCCGCCGATGAACATTCAGATCGAACGGGCGCATGTCGAGGCATTGATGGAGCGATTTCCGGCGCATTCCGGGCTCGCGGCGCAGTTGCGGTTCAGCGAGCGCGTCGAGGTCAATCTGTCGCACCTCTCCAGCGACGAACTCGACTTTCTGGAAAGCCGCTATCGCGGATCGGGGCCCGAGATGCGCGCCAAGGCCGCGCAACTCGCGACTCTTCGCGCGGCGTTTCAGGCCGACGGCGTGAAATTCGAGCCGGGCGACTTGGAGATGGCGCTTCCGGCGCTCGTGCGGCATCTGACCACGAACGCCATTCGCGGCTGGCTTTTCACGGCGAGCGTCGCCAGCAAGGCGTTGCCCTATCTGGTGACGCGCTTCGACTATGTTCCCGCCTCCAACGACGAGGCCGGCAAAATTCTTGTCGAACTCAAAGCCAACGCCAAAGGCGTGCTGCAATCCAACTCCATCCGCATCATGGCCGCCGACATCGGCGGCCGCACAATCAGCGAAATCCTCGCCGCGAAGGGATTCTTGAGGGAGACGCCGGCGTTGATCGACGCATTCGACGCCGCCACCGAAATCTATTTCGATTGGCGCGGCCGTTACGGCGCGCAATTCACCGGCAAGGGAACGGGGTTTCACGCCGAAGACCCCAACGCCTCGCATCGCGACATGGATTGGTCGCGCAAGGATATTGTCGTTTTGTCGACGAGCGGTGGCGAAGCGCGACTGGTCAATGACGAAGGCGTTCTCTCGGCGCGTAGTCTGACGCTCGAATCGCCTGGCGACGTGCTGGGACATTTCATTCGCAAGGCGGCTAAAAGCAATCGCTTCGCCGCCGAGGACGAACTCGTGGAGTTGCGCGAGCAGATCCCGCAGGGGCTTTTCACGCATGTCCCGGTGCATCCCTATATTCTGATGTTTCATCTCGACTTGCATCATCACCTTTGGGTGCATGTCGACGAAATGGCGCCCTACCGCTATCAGCCCGAGCTCAAACAAAAACTGGTGTTGCCGCCCGAACAAACCGATCTCATCGACATATTGACCGCCGAAATGGACATGTTGATGGACGATATCGTCGCGGGAAAATCGGGCGGCACGACCGTGCTATGCGCTGGCCCTCCCGGCGTCGGCAAAACGCTGACCGCCGAAGTCTATTCCGAGATCATCCAACGCCCGCTGTATAGAGTTCATTCGGGCCAATTAGGGCTCAATGTCACGACGATGGAGACCGCGCTGAAGGAAATCCTGACGCGCGCGCAACGCTGGGGGGCGGTCATGCTGATCGACGAGGCGGATGTCTACATCAAACGGCGCGACGACAACATCGCCATGAACGCCGTCGTCGGCGTATTTCTTCGCGTCCTCGAATATTTCAACGGGCTGCTGTTTCTCACCACCAATCGCGTCGACGATATCGACGAAGCCATTGTCTCGCGCTGCATCGCGCTGATCAAATATTATCCGCCTGATGACGACGCGCGGCGGCGCATCTGGAACGTCATGGCGGAGCAGTTCGACCTCGTGCTTGGCGCCGAGCTCGTCGAAGACCTTGTCGCGGCCTTTCCGGCGGCGACCGGGCGCGACATCAAGGGGCTCGCGAAACTCGTCGCGAAATTCTGCCATCAAAAGCAGATTTCGCCAAACATCGACGTGTTCCGGCGTTGCGCCATCTTTCGAGGCCTGGATGTCGTCAGCGCAAAGGCTTTGGAGCCCGTGTAGCGCTCACACGCGCTGGGGCGCCCCATTCTCGTCGAAGAGAAGCTCGGTCGGCTCGTCGTCGCCCATGCTGATCCGCGCGCGCGCGAGCGCGCCATCGGCGCGATATTCGTAGAGATGCGTCAGCTCGACCTCGCCATAGACTATTTTCTCGCAAGAGACGAGCCTATCGGCGTCGTCGAACATGGCGCGAAAGTATGTGTTGCGGTTTTCGAGTTCGGCCGCCGCGAGCGGAGAGACGAGCTTGAGCGGCAAGCGCACGCCGCTGTAGGACAGGAAATAGCGGTAGCTGCTCTGCTTGGCGTTCATGCCGGTTCTTTCTTCCAGCGGCCCCGATGACCGCACAGGATTAATTTGACGCCGCACTCACAGGCGAATTCGCGTCGCCGGCTGACGCGCGCGCCCGCCTCCACTGTGAAACGTAATATCACCCTTTCTTCAGGCGAGCCTCAAAAACGACGCCCCTGAAAGCGAAAAACAATGGTCCGATTATCGGGCGCCGCGCCGTTTCGAAAACGAGCAGGCATAGAGTCGGGCTGCGACGACAATGACGCGCCAGTCCTTGCCCTCCGAGCGGACGCGCTTGCGTTAACCGCTCATCAGCCAGGCCGGCACGCATGATCCAACAATTGCTCCGCATGGCCGCCATCGCTGTTCACCAGCACGGCGAAACCGCGATCACCGTTCGGGCCGATGGAGCCAATGACCGCGATCGATTGCAGCGCCATCTTCGATCGCGCCCCTGGAATTTCATCGGCGATCAGCTTGAAGATGTTCTGATTGACGCCAACGGCGCCGAGGTTCTTGACACGATATCGACCCGCCCATGGGCGCAGATCGAGGATGGACCATGTAGAGAGGACGCGGCCGGCGTAGGAGGCCAGCGTCCGCTTTAGCCGAGGATCCACACAGTCGACGTGGATGTGCAATTGGTCCTGTGTTCGGCCGCGTCGCGAATTGACGGCCATGCCGATGTCGCTCCAACCCAGCGGCCGGCGAGCGCTAGCCGCGACGCGATTTCTCTCGTCCCAGGCATATGACCAAAGGTTTGGCGTTCGATCCTGAAGAAGGATGGGGCTTTCGATTCCTTCGATCCTCGCCGTCGGAGCGATCAGAATTCGCGTCTCGTCTCCGGGCGCGCGGATCACCGCGAATCCGCGGGCGACGTCCACCTTCAGACAGGGCATGGGCAGGTTGAGCGCTTGCTGCATCGGACGACAAAGATCATTGACGACGTACCAAAGCGCGGCTCTGTCCCTGACATCGAAAGCGGCGGCGGCGCCCGCGCCGGCCACGGCCGCACCGACGACGAGAAAGACAAAGCGCATCATCTTTTCAGGTGACTTCGGACGCATTCTTTCGTTCGTTCCCGTGCTGTCCGTTGAGGGCGAGCCTATGTCGATAGAACCCGGCCAATCGGCCGGGACTTTCCGCCAACGTGCGAAAATTCGCTTTTTCGTATTCCCGTTGCGGTATGAAAGCGACGCGATGCGCCCGTGAATGACCGCAAACGGCAATAGCATGCGAAACCAAGCAGGCGGACTCTTTTTTGCGCCGGGAAGACGGGCCGAGCTCGCGCCAGGCCGAGCTGTTCGAGCTTTGCTCGTTGGCGCTGAAGCGAATGATCGAATATGCCGCTAGCTCTTCGCCCTCTCAGCCACCAGCATCGCCTGCAAGATCTGATCAGAAATTTCTTTCACGGATCCTGGAGCATGCGACAGGAAAAGCGTGTTCGTTTTATCGCTTTCGCCGATGGACTTGAGCGTGTCGAAATATTGGGTGACCAGCACCAACTGCATAACTTCTGATGTGGACGCGCCGCCGACGACTTTCTGAAATTGCTCGATAGAACCTTGAAGCCCCTCGATGATGGCTTTCCTTTGGTTCGCAATTCCCTGGCCTTGAAGAGCCTTGCTTTCCGCTTCAGCCTCGGCCTTCTTCACGACCAGGATTTTCTCGGCTTCGCCTCTGGCGTTTGAGGCGACCTGCTCACGCTGCGCGGCGTTGATGTCGTTCATCGCGGACTTCACTTTTGCATCGGGAACAATGTCGGTCACCAGCACATTGACGATTTCATATCCGAAACCCGCCATGTCGGCGTCCAGTTCCTTCCTCACGGCTGCGGCGATTCCCGATTGGCTTGCAAAGACTTCGTCCAAAGTCATGCCGGGAACATGGCCGAGGATGACCTGCTCCACATAGGATTGGATTTGTTGCTCGGGGTTGGACAGCTTGTAAAAGGCGTCATAAACCTTTTCGGGCCGCACCCGGTTTTGGACAGAAATGGGAATGGTGACGAACACATTGTCTTTTGTCTTTGTCTCCATCGTCAGCGTTATTTGATTGACGCGCAGGCTAACCCGCCCAGAGACATCGTCGAGAATAGGCCATTTCCAGTTCAATCCGGGATCCGCGACGCGAAGAAATTTCCCGAAGCGGGTAATCACCGCCACCTCTGCCGTGCTCACGGTAAAAAAGCTCCCGACGACGATGGAGAGCCCCAAGACGGCCAAAAGGAAAAAAATGCCCCAGGCCAGGAAATTTGCGTTGCCCATTTTTTGCTCCTCGGTTGATCCGGTTTCTGGCGTGAAATGAACAGCGACAAAGACAACGCTCTGTACGTCGCGCCGCGATAGGTCGCCGCCAGTGGGCTTCGGCGAGCATCGCCGGCAGCTCATGCTATGCGTTATGGGCGCATATATAAACGGCAAGATTTGAAGCAGGCGTCTCCTGCGACCATGCGTCGCCCGCCGGGGCGAGACGTGTTGGCGAAAAGACCGGAGCCGATCGCGACCATGCCGGACAAGACGCCTCAAAAATATGAGGTTTTGTTGACAACTCCGAAATAGAGAGCGTCGAAATTTGATGCGAAGCACGGCGTTGTCGATCAGAGCCGCGCGGCGTCGACGTATAGAGAACCGGAGCCGCGTCCCTCGTACGTCCTCCACAATGTTCGCGTCAGGTGCGCCCGCGCACAAATCTTGCTTGCCGCAGGCGATAGGTTCACATGGTTCGCAGCCAAATGTAGGCGCCGCGCCTAAGGCTAAGGAGAGAATCAATGATCGAGACGATCCGCCGCGCCCTCGACATGAAGGGCAATTTGCTGGTTCCGGCGCGCGATCTCGCGCCTCAGGCGGACCTCTATGCAGCCGGCCTGACGCCCCTCTCGGCGATCGACGTCATGATCGAAATCGAACGTGAGCTCAGGATCGTCTTCCCCGATCGAATGCTGAATCGCCAAAGCATGGCCTCGATCGAGGCCATCGCATTCTGCTTGAGCGAAGCGGCGGCCAACGGTTCGCACCTCGCGGCGTCCTATGCGGAGGCGGCCTGAGAACCAGCCCGCGCCCGCCGTGGTCAATTGCATTTTCCGGCCGAGGCGCGCGATTGTCGGTTGGGGAACGCGCCATGCCGGCGCGCCCCGAACAACGAGATTTTCAATCAGAAGTTGCGGCTTTCACAAGATTTTCGTGGCGCCATCCCTCGACCTCGGGGCTCGCGTCGGGGTAATTCAAGACAGCTGGCCGGCCTGGGGAACCGCGAATGTCTTGGCTGCACGAAGGCTACTTCACCGCCGGCCTGAAGGCGGACCCCGAACTCGCCAAGGCCATTCGCAAAGAGTTGCGCCGGCAGCGGGACGGGATCGAGCTGATCGCATCCGAAAACATCGTCTCCCGTTTGGTGCTGGAGGCGCAGGGCTCCGTGCTGACCAACAAGACGGTCGAGGGGTTGCCCTACCGCCGCTATTACGGCGGCGCCGAATTCGCCGACGCGATCGAGGCGCTTGCCGTCGCGCGCGCCCGCCAAGCCTTTGATTGCCGCTTCGCCAATGTCCAACCCCACTCGGGCTCCAACGCCAACGCGGGCGTGTTTCTCGGACTGTTGAAGCTGGGAGACGCGATACTCTCGATGAATGTCGCCGCCGGCGGGCACATCAGCCACGGCCATCCCGCCACGCTGACCGGCCGCGATTACAAAGTCGCGTCCTATGGCGTCAGCCGCGAGACCGAACGCATCGATCTCGACGAGGTCCGCGATCTGGCGCTCCGCCATCGGCCTAAGCTCATCGTCGCCGGCGGATCGGCCTATCCCCGCGCCATCGATTTTCGCGGGTTGCGGGGGATAGCCGACGAGGTCGAGGCGTTTTTGATGGTGGACATGGCCCATTTCGCCGGGCTGGTCGCCGCTGGCCTTTACCCCAATCCGTTCCCGCACGCCCATGTCGTGACCACGACAACATACAAGTCCCTGCGCGGCGCGCGAGGCGGCTTGGCGCTTTGGAACGACGACGCCTTGAGCCGCAAGATCAACGCAGGAATCTTTCCGGGCGTGCAGGGCTCGGTGATGCTGCACTGCGTGGCCGGCAAAGCCGCCTGCCTCGGCGAGGCGCTTCGCCCAGAGTTCAAGCGTTATAATCAAGCCGTCCTGGACAATGCGCGCTCGCTCGCGGGCGCCCTCGGCGAGGCGGGGCTTCGCGTCGTCGCCGGAGGAACCGACACGGGCCTGATGCTGGTCGATCTGGCCGCCCGAAACATCACGGGCGACGCGGCGGCGGCGGCGCTGGAGCGCGCGGGCCTCGCCGTTAACAAGAATCTCATCCCTTTCGATCCGCGCCCTCCCGAAGCGCCGTCGGGCCTCCGTCTTTCCAGCAACGCTGGAACGACGCGCGGCTTCGGCGTCGCGGAGTTCGAGACGATCGCCGGTTGGATCGATCGCGTCCTGATAAACCCGACCGACCCGCGGACGGCCGACGCCGTTCGCGAGGAGGTCTTGGAACTATGCGAAAGACATCCGATCTATTGAGCGATGGCGACGCTTCTCTCGTTCGATGGCCGCGCCATATCGGCGGAGAGGCGTAGAAGCATGCTGGAGATCCCCATGTCCGAGCACAAGGCGATGATCAAATGGGCGCGCGGCGGCGCCGATTTCGGCTACGAGAATTACAGCCGCAACCATATCTGGCGGTTCGAAAACGGCGTCGAGCTGTCTGCTTCCGCAGCGCCTGCGTATCTGGGCAGTCCCGAGCGCGTCGATCCCGAGGCCGCCTTTGTGGCCGCTCTGTCGAGTTGCCACATGCTGACCTTTCTCGCGCTGGCGTCGAACAAGGGCTTCGTGGTCGATAGCTACGAAGACGCCGCCGTCGGAACCCTTGAAAAAAATGCGAATGGCAAGCTCGCCATAACGCGCGTCGAACTGCGCCCGAAAATTCTTTACAGTGGGGAAAGGCGGCCGACGCAGACGGACCTGAACTGGCTGCATGATAAAGCGCACCGGGAATGCTTCATCGCCAACTCGGTGACGACGAAAGTCAGCGTCGCGCCCGTCGAATGACCGCGCCAACTGGTCAGTGCGATGCTTTGCGATCGGTTCATTCGCGGCAAAGGCCAAAACCCGACATCGCCGTCATCATTTTGTCAGAGCGCTGCATCATCTCCAAGAGACGGTTTGAGGAATTGGGCGGGCGATCTTGACCAAGCAGCGACTGGGCGTTTGTTACTACCCGGAACATTGGTCCGAATCCCTTTGGGCAGAGGACGCGCGCAGGATGCGCGAAATCGGCCTCCATTTTGTCCGCATCGGCGAATTCGCCTGGTCGCGCCTGGAGCCGCGCGATGGGCGTTATGACTTCGACTGGCTGAGGCGCGCCATCGATACGCTCCACGCCGCCGGGCTCGAGATCGTGCTGGGGACGCCGACCGCGACGCCGCCCAAATGGCTGGTCGACAAAATGCCCGACATGCTGGCGCTGGACGCCAGGGGCCATCCGCGCAAATTCGGCTCCCGCCGCCATTATTGCTTCAGCCACGCCGGTTATGCGCGAGAGTGCGACCGCATCGCCGGCGCTTTGGCCGAGGCCTTCGGCGAACATCCCGGCGTCAAAGCCTGGCAAACCGATAATGAATATGGCTGCCACGACACCGTCGAGAGCTATTCGAACGCGGCGCGCGAGGCGTTCCGGCGATGGTGTTGCGATAAATATGGCGAGATAGACAGGCTGAATCGGGCCTGGGGCAATGTCTTCTGGTCGATGGAGCTATCCGGCTTTGACGAGATCGATCTTCCCAATCTTACCGTGACCGAGGCGAACCCGTCGCATCTCATGGACTTCCAACGTTTCTCGTCGGATCAGGTGGCCGCCTTCAACAGGCGCCAGGTCGAGATCATCCGGCGCCATTCGCCAGGACGCGCGATCCTGCACAATTTCATGGGGGTCTTCACCGCCTTCGATCATTATGCAGTGGGACAAGATCTCGACGCCGCCGCGTGGGACAGCTATCCGCTCGGTTTTTTGGAGCGGAGCCCGCGCGATGAAGCCATCAAGGCGCGCTACATGCGGGTTGGCGACCCCGATTTTCAGGCGTTTCATCACGATCTCTACCGCGCCTGCGGGCGCGGGCGCTGGTGGGTGATGGAGCAACAGCCAGGCGCCGTGAATTGGGCGCCGTGGAATCCGGCGCCGGCTCCGGGCGCGGTGCGGCTTTGGACTTATGAAGCCTTCGCCGCCGGCGCGGAAGTCGTGAGCTACTTCCGTTGGCGACAGGCGCCTTTCGCGCAGGAGCAAATGCACGAGGCGCTGCTGCTGCCAAATTCCGAGCCTAACGAAGCCTATCATGTCGTCGCCGAGCTTTCCCGAGAACTCGCGGCGCTGGGCGCCAAAGCGCAGACGGCGCGGTCGGCAGTCGCTTTGGTTTTCGACTATGAAAGCGCATGGGCCTGGAGCATCGAACCGCAAGGCCAGGATTTTTCTTATTTCGAACTGGTGTTCGCCTTTTATTGCGGGCTGCGCCGCTTGGGCCTTTCGATCGACGTCATCCCGCCGACGGCCGAGGCTGTCGCGGACCGCAAGCTTGTTCTGGCGCCGGGGCTCTTCACCGCGCGCCCCGAACTGGCGCAAGCGCTTGCGCAGAGCCGCGCCGCCGTGCTGCTGGGGCCGCGAAGCGGCTCCAAAACGCCGGATTTCCAAATTCCAAACGACCTCCCGCCCGGGGCATTTCATGCGCTCATCGACGTGACGGCGCGTCGCGTCGAAAGCCTTCGCCCTGGCGTTGCGATTCAGATCGACGGGGCCGCTGGACATTTGGAAGGCTGGCGCGAGTTTCTGATGCTTGGCGAGGGCGCCAAAGCGCAATTGCGGTCGACTGATGGCGAAGTCGTTCTCGCTCAAAGCGCGCGCAATTTTTACCTCGCGGGGCGCCCCGACGATGTGCTGATGGAGCACGTCTTGCGCCGTGTTCTGACCTGCGCAAATTTGGCCGCGCTCGATTTGCCGCAGGACATTCGCCTTCGCGACAATGGCGCCACGCGCTTTGTCTTCAATTTTGGCGATACAATAGTCGATATTTCCTCGATCATAGGCGACGCGCCGCTTTATCTAGGAGAAAAGAGCCTTCCTCCTTGCGGCGTCGCCGCCTTTGCGGCAAGCACGACCTGACGGGTCTCGAATAGCCTCAAGGGAACGCAAATGCGCATTGCGGAGGAGCTTGTCTCAAAGTTCAAGTCGCTTTTCGGCGCGGCGCCGCGCCTGTTTCGAGCGCCGGGACGCGTCAATCTGATTGGCGAACACACCGATTACAACGACGGCTTCGTCATGCCCGCCGCGATCGACCTGTCGACGATCGCCGCCATCGCGGCGCGCCGCGACAGAAAGCTTCGCGTCCATTCCCTAGCCTTCGCGCAGACCGTCGAATTCGATCTCGATGATCCTTCGCCCACGCCGCGCGGCGACTGGAGCGACTATGTTCGCGGCGTGACGCTCTCCCTCGATAACGCCGGACGTCGTCTCGTTGGGGCCGATCTCATGCTGCACGGCGATCTGCCGATGGGATCGGGTCTTTCCGCTTCCGCCGCGCTGGAAGTGGCCGCGGGATTCGCGCTTTGCAGCGTCTCTGACGCAGCAATCGATCTTACTGATCTCGCTCTTTATTGTCAGCGCGCGGAAAATGAATTCGTCGGCATGCGCTGCGGCGTCATGGATCAATTCATCTCCTGCCGCGGCGTCGCCGGATGCGTCCTGCTGATCGATTGCCGCAGCCTTGAGGCGTGGCCCCTGCGGCTAGACCCGCGCGCGCGGCTGGTGATCTGCAACACGATGGTCCATCACGAATTGGCGAGCAGCGCCTATAATGCGCGGCGCAAGGCGTGCGAGCGCGCGGTCGCGCTGCTGTCCGGGCCGCTCTATGGCGTCAAGGCGTTGCGCGACGTGACGCAGGAGCAGCTCTCGCATTTCTCCGCGCTGTTGCCCGATCCGATCTTGCGCCGCGCCCGCCATGTCGTCAGCGAAAATGCGCGCGTGCTGCAGGCGGCGACAGCGCTCGCGGCTGGGGACCTGGCCGAATTCGGTTGGCTGATGAACGAGTCGCATCGCAGCCTTCGCGACGATTATGAAGTCAGTTGTCCCGAACTCGATTTGATGGTCGAACTGGCGCGCGGCGCGCCGGGCGTATATGGCGCGCGGATGACTGGCGGCGGGTTCGGCGGCTGCACGATCAATTTGGTGGAAGCGGAACGCGTCGAGAGTTTCAAGGAGATCGTCGGCGAAGCCTATAGGGATGCGACGCGACGGACGCCGCGAATTTTTGTTTGCGATCCAGCCACTGGCGTCGGCGAACTGGATTTTTGAACGCAGCCGCGCGCGCCCGCGCCGCGACCGTAACGGAGCCCGACATTGCCTCTTCTTCAAGACTCGCCTCACCGCCGGCTTAATCCTCTTACGGGCGAATGGATTCTGGTCTCGCCTCACCGCACCGATCGCCCCTGGCGGGGCCAGATGGAGACGCTCGCCGAAGCAACAATTCCCTCGCACGACCCCGATTGTTATTTGTGCCCCGGCTCCGCGCGCGCCAATGGGCGGATCAATCCGCTCTATGACGGCGTCTTTGCTTTCGACAATGACTTCGCCGCTTTGCGGCTGGACGCTTCGCGAGACGATATCGATGACGGGCTCATCGTCGCGCGCGGCGAAGCCGGCCTTTGCCGGGTGATCTGTTTCTCGCCCCGGCACGATCTCGCCCTGGCGCGCATGGCGATCCCCGACATCGCCCGCGTCGTCGCCTGCTGGCGCGACGAGTTTCGAACATTGGGCGCTCTCGACGCTGTGAATTATGTGCAAATATTCGAGAACAGAGGCGCGATGATGGGCGCCAGCAACCCCCATCCGCATTGCCAGATCTGGGCGAGCGAGAGCCTGCCCAATGAGGCCGAAAAGGAAGCGCGCGCCCAGAGCGACTATATGGCGCGGCGTGGATCGTGCCTGTTGTGCGACTATTTGGCGCGCGAGAAAAAGGATGGCGAACGCATCATTTGCGAAAATGACGGCTTCGTTGCGCTGGTTCCGTTCTGGGCGACGTGGCCGTTCGAAACAATGGTGCTCGCCAAACGCCATCTTGGCGCCTTGGACGATTTTCGTCCCGACGACAACGCCCTGCTGGCCGACATGCTGAAACGGCTCACCCTGCGCTACGACAATTTATTCGAGACGCCTTTTCCCTATACGATGGGCTTTCATCAGCGTCCGACCGACGGCGCGGCTCATCCTCATTGGCACTTCCACGGGCATTTCTATCCGCCGCTGCTGCGCTCGGCCTCAGTGCGCAAGTTCATGGTCGGCTTCGAAATGCTGGGATCGCCGCAGCGCGACATCACGCCCGAAAGCGCCGCCGAGCGATTGCGCGCGCTGCCGGAGATTCACTATCTCGACCACTAGAGCGCCTTCGCGCGAGGCGGTCGCCGGTTCGCGTGAAGAAAGCGCGTTGGAGCCAACGAGCCTAACGCCGCCTGCCGGCGTCGCTTGCGCGGATGCGGCCAAGAAAAGCTCTCGCGCCTTCGTTCAGCGCTTCCCAGTTTTCGAGCAGCGCCGGCGCGAAGCGCAGCTCCACGTCAAGTCCGTCGACGCGAAACACCGAGAGACACAATTCTCCGGGCGCGCCGTCGCTCGCCGTCATTGGGCAGCGGGCGAAAAACTCCCGGCCGTCCGGCGGCGCGACGTAAAGCCGTTCAAGATCGTAAGGCGAGCCCTGCTCGAAGCGCCGCATCACCAGACCGGCGGGGCCGGCGACGGTCTCCGCTTGGAGAAAACGGGCGTAGAGCTGCATCGGGCGATCCGCCGGATCGACGCCCTCGTCCTTGAGCGACACCGTAACAAAAACATCGTTGCGCGCACGCTCCGTCAGCCCTTCCGGCGACAGCGCCTTCAAAGCCCGCGCTGGCGGGCCAAAGTCTGGAAACACCGCGACGAAGGCGAGACGCTCCGCAAAGCCGCCGGCGGCCGTGGCCTCGTCGCGCGCATAGGCGGGCGCGAAAACGAAACGCGCATCGGCGATAGAGGCTTCGATCAATGCTGCGGGCGCGTCGGCGCCGATGCTCAGCAGGCTATAGGCGCCGACGCCAAGACAGGCGAGCAGCGCTAGAAAAGCGAGGAAAAGGCGCATTCAATGGGTCTCTTCGCCGCCCGTGGACATTTGGATAGGCGCGTCAACTGGTGACGCGCCAGCCGTCGCCCGTCTTGCAGGCCTGGCCCTTGGCCTCTTGCGGGCGCCCGTTGATGAAGATCTTATGAGTGTAGTCGCGGCAGCCGCCGGCGCCGTTTTCCGGCCCTGGCACGATAAAGCCATAAACGCCGTGGTCGCCCTTCCAGCTCTTGCGGGTTCCCGAACTCACCGCCTCGCTTTGCGCGGCGATGGCGATGGCTTTGTCCTTCTCGTCGAGGTCGCGGCCAATCGCCGAGCCGACCACGCCCGGCGCGGGCGGCTCGGGAGCGGCGACAACCGGCGCGCTGGCTGCGGGGGGCGGGCTTGAGGCATTGCACGCGGCGAGCAAAAGCGTCGCTGCGACGACGCTGGCGGCGATCGATGTGGCGCTCGGCATATTCGTTCCCTTAACGATAGGCGTCGCTTTCATGCCGGATCGAACGGCGCATGTCAAAATCCCGGCAGCCGCAATTGCGCGCGCAGCCCGCCCTTGGGGCTGTCGTCGAGGCGCAGCGATCCGCCATAGGCGGCGGCGAGATCGGTCACGATGGAGAGCCCGAGTCCCGAGCCGGGCTTGGTTTCGTCCAGGCGGCGGCCGCGTTGCGTCGCCGCCGCGCGCAGCTGCGTCGCCAAGCCGGGGCCGTCGTCGTCGATGGTGAACAGCAGCAGGGCGCGTCCCGGCGCGCTTTGCTCCGCCTCGCGCGTCACCGCGATGGAGACGGCGCCGCGCGCCCATTTGCCGGCGTTGTCGAGCAGGTTCCCCACCATCTCCTCGAGATCCTGGCGCTCGCCCAAAAACCACAATTCCTTCGCCGGCTCGCCTGAAAAGACCACGTCGCGTTCGGCGCATATCTTGGTGAAGGTCCGCAGCAGCGCGGCGACCACCGGCTCCACCTGCGTCGTCGAACCGATGGCGCCGGCCCGCGCCGCCGCCCGGGCGCGATCGAGGTAGAATGTGATCTGGTCGCGCATGACCGCCGCCTGCTCGCTCACCTTTTCGGCCAGCGGCGACGGCGCGGCGTCGGCCTCGTTGACGATCACGCTGAGCGGGGTTTTGAGCGCATGGGCGAGATTGCCGACCTGGGTGCGGGCGCGCTCGACAATGTCGCGATTGGCGCCGATCAGCAGGTTCAACTCGTCGACCAGCGGAGCGACTTCGCTGGGGTAGCGCCCGGAGATGCGCTCGCGCGCGCCGCGCCTGATCTCGCCGAGTTCGCCCTGCAGCATGCGCAAGGGGCGCAATCCGAAACCCACCTGAAAAGCCGCGGCGATGGCGAGCGCAATGGCGAGCAGCGCGAAAGCGATGGTGAGCGCGACGCGAAAGCGGTCGATGTCGTGCTCGACCTCTTCGGCGTTGCCGGCGACCTGCACGAGATAGACGCCAGTGTCGCCGACGTCGATCACCCGCTCGACGATGCGCAGCAGGCGGCCGTCCGGCCCCCGCGCGGTCCCGCGACGCGCCCCGCCGATCTCCGGAAGGACGCCGAGATCGGCGAGCCTCGGCAATTGCGACGCGAACAGCGAGCGCGACGCGACGATTTCATGCTCGTCGTCGTCGGTCCGGGTGATCTGCCAATACCAGCCGGAATTGGGCAATTCGAATTGCGGCTCGCCAAGCTGGCCGGGTCCGCGGCCTTCCTCGCCCGGCTGCGACACATGGGCGACGATGGCGCGCAGATAGACCTCCAGCCGGCGCTCGAACACGTCTTCCGCGCTGTGCCGGTAATATTGCGTCAGCAAAAGGGAGGCGACCAGCAACAGCAGGAAGCTCAGAGCCGCTGCGGTGAAAAACAGCCGCCGGGCGATTGATCTTGTCGCGAAATCCAAGACGGGCATGGGCGCCGCCTATCCTTTTCCGCCCTCCGCCGGTGGCGCGGCGATATACCCGAGCCCCCGCACCGTCTGGATCACCTCGACGCCGAGTTTTTTGCGCAGACGGCCGACAAAGACCTCGATCGTATTCGAGTCGCGGTCGAAATCCTGATCGTAGAGATGCTCGATGATTTCGCTGCGCGAAATCACCCGCCCGCCGTGATGCAACAGATAGGCGAGCAGTCGATATTCATGCGAAGTCAACTTTATCGGAGCGCCGTCGACGACGACGCGCCCGGACTTGGTGTCGAGCCGCACCGGCCCGCAGACGATTTCATTGGTGGCGTGGCCGCCGGAGCGGCGCAGCAAGGCGCGGATGCGGGCGAGAACCTCCTCCATATGAAAAGGCTTCGCCACGTAATCGTCGGCGCCGGCGTCGAAGCCCTGCACCTTGTCGCTCCATCGGTCGCGCGCGGTCAGGATCAGCACAGGCATCAGGCGTCCGGCCCGACGCCATTCTTCGAGCACGGCCACGCCGTCTTTTTTCGGCAGGCCGATGTCGAGCACAACCGCGTCGTAGGGCTCGGTGTCGCCGAGAAAATGCCCCTCCTCGCCGTCATAAGCGCGATCGACGGCGTAGCCCGCCTGTTGCAGCGCCGTGACGATCTGGCGATTCAAGTCCTTGTCGTCCTCCACCACAAGCAAGCGCAATGGATTCTCCTTTTTGGGTTTTGTCGCGTTAATGTTCGGGATGGAAGGGAAGCGGCTTGCCGCTGACGGCGTCGACGAATACCCTCACGACCCGTCCGTCCCGCCGCAGCAGGTTGATCTCGTAAATGAACGACTCGCCGTGGCGACACAGCCGCGTCGACAGCGCTTCGGCCTGGTTGGCGCTGCTTTCGGCCCGCATCAATGGAAAAGGTTCGGCGAGCCGATGCTGGGCGATCTTCTCGCGCGTCTGCGCGACCGAAAAACATTCGAGCGCGGGGGGCGGCTCCTTGCCGCGAGGCTCCGGCGGCGGCGGGGGGACGTGAGTGAAAGGCGCCAGCGCGGGACCGCCGCCCTCCCTAGCATGGGCGAGCGGCGCCAAGGCGAGCGCGCAAGCGAGCCCCAAGATTTTCGCCCTCCGCCGGATCATTCCCACGCCTCCCAAAAGCGAGTGTCGAGCATATCGACTGAACGCGAAATGAATAGGGCGAAATGCACTCCAATCGTTGGGGGTCTTTTGTTCAACTGCAGCCGCCCAGTTCGGGCTCGCCGCATGCGGCGATGGTCGGCCTAAAGGATCGCTAGCGCGCTCTCTTGGGCCATCTCTTCGGCCACAGCCGGATAAATTCAGGCAGATCGTCGGTGTCGACCTCGTCCTCGCTCGCTTCGACCCGCCCCTGCACGGACACGCCGGCCCGATGCACGCTTTCGGGGTCGCCGGTCAGGAGCGGATGCCAGCTCGGCAGATCCTTGCCCTCAAAGCGCAGGCGATAGGCGCAGCTCGGCGGCAGCCAACTGATTTTAGCGAGCTTGGCGAGCGTCAGCCGCACGCAATCCGGCACGATTTTCTTGCGGCCGGCATAATCGCCGCAGCGGCAGCTCGACCGATCGAGCAGCTGGCAGGAGACGCTGGTGTGGTGGATCACGCCCGTGTCTTCGTCTTCGAGCTTGATCAGGCAGCAGCGCCCGCAGCCGTCGCAAAGCTGCTCCCATTGCCCGCGGCTAAGCTCCGCAAGCGGCTTCTCCCAGAAGGGGGCGCGAGCCTCTCCCCAGGTCCGGGCGTCGTTCGGATGCGCCGCGGCGCTGCTTTTCCTTGTCATACTCGCCGTTTCTCTTATCTCGCGGCCTGCCGGAAACCATAACCGCAATGAGGGTTGCGGCGGCCATCGTCAAGATGGTTTAAAAAGTGCTAACGTCGGCCCGCCCGGAATAATGAGCGGTCGCGCGGGAGTTTTCGGCCTTGTGGAAGCGTCTCGGTTCACTGCCAATCGTCAAGCGCATCTCGCGCATTTTGCTGGCTATCGACGCCCTGATCGATTCCAGCATGTTCGACAGCGGCCGCAGGTCGCGCGAGAGTTACGAGAATTTCTCCGCCTTCATGTCGCGTTTCCATGTGTCGGGACTTAGCCGCCTCGGAGTCGAATTCGCCTGCGAGGCGCTCACGATGTCGGTCGGCGCGGGGATTGTGGCGCTGGCGCTGGCCTCTTCGGCGTTCCGCATGACCAGCGAAAAGGACTGGCTCAAGCGCGCCGACCTCGCGGTGACTTTCCTGGATCGTTACGGCGTTGAGGTCGGCCTTCGCGGCATCAAGCACGACGACGCCGTCCCGCTCGAAGAATATCCCGATTATCTGGTGAAGGCCGTGCTCGCCACCGAGGACCGGCGCTTCTACGAGCATTTCGGTATAGACGTGATCGGCACCGCTCGGGCGCTGACCGTCAATGCGCGCTCTTCGACCGTGGTGCAGGGCGGCTCGTCGATCACCCAGCAACTCGCCAAGAATCTGTTTCTCTCCAATGAGCGGACGGTCACGCGCAAGATCAACGAGGCGTTTCTTGCGATTTGGCTTGAGCATCACTTGACCAAGCGCGAGATTCTCAAACTCTATCTCGACCGGGTCTATATGGGCGGCGGCACTTTCGGCATTCAGGCTGCGGCCGAGTTTTATTTCGGCAAATCGGTGAAGGATGTGACGCTGGCCGAGGCGGCGATGCTCGCCGGCCTGTTCAAGGCGCCGACCAAATACGCCCCGCATGTCAATCTTCCCGCCGCCCGCGCGCGCGCCAACGACGTGCTGAACAATCTGGTCGACGCAGGCTTCATGACCGCCGGCCAGATCGTTCCGGCGCAGCGCAATCCGGCGACTCCTGTTGCGCGCAACCAAGAATCGAGCCCAAACTGGTATCTCGATTACGCCTATGAGGAAGTGCAAAAACTCGCCGAAGCCGGCAAGCTCGGCCAGGATCGCGTGTTGAACGTGCGGCTGGCGCTCGACTCCAATGTGCAGAAGCGCGCCGATACGGTGATCGAAGACAATCTGCGCGAGAGCGGTCGCGCCTATCACGTCAAGCAAAGCGCCGCTGTGGTGCTGGAGCCGGATGGCGCGCTGCGCGCCATCGTCGGAGGGCGCGACTATGGCGCCAGCCAGTTCAACCGCGCGACCGAGGCGATGCGCCAGCCGGGGTCGTCGTTCAAACCTTATGTCTACCTGACCGCTTTGATGACCGGCAAGTTCAAACCCACCACCATCGTGGTCGACTCGCCAGTCTGCATCGGCGATTGGTGCCCGCATAATTTTGGCGGCAAATATGCCGGCCCGTTGCCGCTGGCCAATGCGCTGGCGCGATCGCTGAACACCGTCGCGGTGAAACTCTCGATCGCCATCGGCGACGGCCACCCCAAGGAAGGCCGCGCCAAAATCGTCGAGACGGCGCGCCGGCTCGGCATCACCGCGCCGCTGGAGGACACGCCCTCGCTTCCGATCGGCGCCGACGAAGTTAATTTGCTCGAACATTCCGCCGCTTATGCCGCCTTCGTCAACGGCGGGAAGAAGGTTCTGCCTTACACTGCCGTCGAGATCGCCAATCGTCGCGGCGACCTCCTCTATCGGCACGACCGCGACGCGGCGCCGCAGGAGCAGGCGGTTCCGTTCGACAAGGTGGTGGAGCTCGGCTCGATGATGCGGAAAGTGGTCGAAGAAGGCACGGGCAGGGCGGCGCAGCTAGGCGAAGGCATCGAGGTGATCGGCAAGACCGGCACCACCAACGGCTTTAAGGACGCCTGGTTCTGCGGCTATTCGGGCGCAATGGGCGGCTGCGTGTGGTATGGCAACGACGACGGCGAGCCGATGAATAATATGACCGGCGGCTCGCTGCCCGCCCGCACCTGGCACGACATCATGGCTTATGCGCACCAAGGCGTGCCGCTCAAGCACATCGTTGGCATGGCGCCGGGGCCCGCGACGGAAGCCACGGGCAGCATCGGAGCGTCAATCAAGTCGCTTGAGCTCGGCGCGCCGCAGCGGCCCGCCGCCCTGTCGAAGGGCGCGGTCGACGCGCTGGGGTCGATCGAATCCAAAATAAAGACTCTTTCGCTCGGCAAGCGGGGCGGCGCCTTCGAAGAGCTGGCTCCCTTAAGCGCGGCGCGGTCGCATAGCGCTTCGAGAGGTTTCCGCACGCTCGGCGGCGCGGTAGAATGAAGCGCGACGCGCTTTGGCGTTCACTAAGATATTGAGAAATTCACACCCTTGCGAGCGCCCTTCGACAAATATATGCGCGCCCTCTCGGCGATGCTTTGCGGCCTCGCTCTTGGCTTCGCCGTCACGGCCGCCACGCTCAAGGGCGGCTATGGCTTCGGCGCGTTGCGCGTCGGACCCTGGACGGCTTGGCCGCACGCCGGCGGCCCGGATATCGACCCTTATGCGCGCGCAGCTCTCGCTCAACGCGGCGAGGCGCCCCTGGGTCTCGACGAGGGATTGATGTTCGTCGCCAGCGCCGATTCGGCGGGCGGGCCGCTCGATAGCCGCTGCGACTACCGCATCAGCGATCCGCCGCCGCCCGCGCGCTTTTGGACGCTCGGCCTCGCCAGCCCATTGGGCGCGCCGCTCGCCAATCCCGCCGAGCGCTATGGTTACACATCAGCCGACATCCTGCGCCGCGAAGGCGGCGCTTTCGATCTCGACATCTCCCGGGAGGCGCGCCCTCGCAACTGGCTGTCGCCGGGAGAGGCGACTACCTTCGTGCTGGTGCTGCGCCTCTATGAAACGCCGCTCGACACCGCCGCCCGCCTCGATGCGGCGCGCTTTCCGCACATCGTCAAACTGGGCTGCGCATGACGCTCAAGGATCGCGCATTCGGCACTTTGCCTTGGGCCATCGCCGCGCTGTTGATCGCCGGCGTGGTGCATATTGTTTCCGTGTTGCTGACGCCTTTCGTTGCGCCGCGCGACGCCTATGCGCGCCTGCTGGACGCAGCCAAAGCGGATCGGCCGGCGACAGCGGCGGCCGTGCGTAACGGCGTGATGCTCCTCGACCCGGCGGCGCCGGGCCCGCAACTCCTGCCCTTCGAAGATCCGGCGATGGCCGAAGGCGTCTGCCTGTTCGATCTCGGCAAAGGCCCACTGCATCTGCGCGTCGACGCGGACGGCGAGGATTATCTCGGCCTATCCTTCCACAGAGCGTCCGGCGCCACTTTTCACGCGATGACCGACCATGCGTCGAACAAGGGCAAGATCGACATCGTCGTAGCTAACGCGCGCCAGATCGAAGAAATGGAAGCAGACGATTCCGACGAAGCGCCGCCGCAGGAAACCCGCCTCGCCGCGCCCTCGCCGCTGGGCTTCGTGCTGATCCGCGCGCTCGCCAAACGCCCTTCCGATTACCAGCGCGCGCGCGCCAGCGTAGAGGCGGTCAGCTGCGAAACCATGCGGCCGCAGCCCTGAGCGCGCTCAGGACTGGTCATTCTTTCGCGAAGGCGCGCGGCAGGGTCACGCGTGCGATCAGCCCATGGGGCCGCTGATCGAGCAATTGCAAGCCTCCCCCGACCTCTTCGACAAGAGAGCGCACAATCGACAGGCCGAGGCCAAAGCCGCTGTGATCGTTCATGTTGCGGGCGGGTTCGCCGCGCACGAAGGGTTCGAGCACGCGCATTTTATTTTCGGCCGGGATCCCCGGCCCGTCGTCGGCCACGTCGACGCGAATGATCTCGGGCGAGGGCTGGTCGAGCGTGATGACGACCTTCTTGGCGTAGGTCACCGCGTTCTCGACGAGATTGTTGAAAACGCGCTGCATTTCGGTGAGCGATCCAAGGATGATCTGATGCTGCCCGCCATTGTAGGTCACGTCGTGGCCAAGATCGATAAATTGATCCGAGACCGTTTGCAGCACGCTGTCGAGATCGATGAGGCCCCGACCCGGCGCGTGTTGTGCGTCGCGCAAGTGCTGAAGGTTTTTGTAAAGCATCGAATCCATCAACTCGGCGTCGTGCAACATTTTCTCTTTTAGCTCGCCGTCCGCGATAAATTCGGACCTCAGCCTTATTCTGGTGATGATCGTGCGCAAGTCGTGACTGATCGCGGCGAGCGCATGACTGCGCGCTTCGATCATCGCCTCGATCCGGCTCTGCATTCTGTTGAGCGCGCGCGTCAGATCCCGCACTTCGCGCGGTCCGGCCTCGGCGATCGGCCGCAAATGGTCGCCTTCGGCGGGATAGCGTTCGGCTTCGCGCGCCAGCTTGACCAGCGGCGCGACGACGGCGCCGGAGATCCACACCGTCAGAATGCTCGCGCAAAAGAGAAAGAACAGCGCCGAGCGCTCCAGCAGCCGCATGGGCAGAGTGGGCGCGCCGCCTTGCGCCGACGCCATCGCCGTCCACAGCGACCGCCTTGGCTCCAGCGTCGTCGCCACGGCGTAGCCGCCTTTTCGCAGCGCGATGGCGACGGCGCCTCCACGCTTGTCGTTCGTCTTCGCCGCCGCGAAAATCTGCGCGCCCTCCCATAGCCGCGACTTCAGCTCGTCGAGATTGGAGCCGCCGACTCCATTGGCGGGGGGAATGTCGGCGCGTTGGTCCTGCACTGTGAATTTCGCCCATGGCGCCGCCCTGCCGAGCGCCGCGAGCACATCCGCCCGTTCCGAAACCGGGGCGGCGTCGATCGCCAAAAGGGCGCTGGCGATGAATTCGCTGGGCTCTATGATCGGCGGCCGTCCGTCGGGATTGCCGAAATGTTGAATGGTCGTCAATGTCAAATGAAACAGGACAATCGCCGCCAGAACCAGGATCGCGATCTGTCCCGCCAGATGATCGGGGCGCAGCCGACGCAAAAAGGCTCTCATGACCGCGTCACCTGCGTCGTGAACATATATCCCTCCGAACGCACCGTCTGGATGAGCTTGGGGTTTTTTACGTCCGTCTCGATCTTCTGGCGCAGGCGGCTGACCAGCGTGTCGATGCTGCGCTCAAACGGCCCCGCCGTTGGGCCGTGCGTCAGGCTGATCAGCTGGTCGCGCGTCAGGACGCGGTTTGGATGTTCGCAAAGCGCGTGCAAGAGATCGAACTCGGCGCCCGTCATCGCGACCTTCATGCCGACGGGCGCCACGACCTCGCGCGCCGCGAGATCGACGCTCCAGCCGGCGAATTTATACAGCTGCCGGGCGGAGCCGGCCTCGATCGGATCCGCCGCGCTCGCGCGCCGCAGCACTGAGCGGATTCGCGCCAGCAATTCGCGCGGATTGAACGGTTTGGCGAGATAGTCGTCGGCGCCCATTTCGAGGCCGACGATCTTGTCGACATCCTCGCCCTGCGCCGTCACGATTATGATCGGCAGGCTTCTCTCGGCCCGCAATCTCCGGCAAATCGACAGACCGTCCTCGCCGGGAAGATTGAGATCGAGGATCAGCAGATCGAAGGAGCGCTCCGCCAGCGCCGCGTCCATCGCCGCGCCGTCCGTGACCAAGACGACGTCGAACTGGTTGGCCTTGAGATAGCGCGAAATCAAATCGCCGATCTCGGCGTCGTCCTCCACCAGAAGGGTCGAAGCGGCATATTTCACGTTTCGCTCCAGATCGGCGCATCCGCCAATCGCGTTCGATTTGGCGCTGAAACCTCGCTCGACGGTCTTCGGCCCAAAATGCGTCATTGCATCGACCAGATAAAGTAAAACAGCGAGCCGTAAACGAGAAGCGCCAAAAACATCGCCAAGTAGTCGCTCATTACCGTCTCCATCAGCTGGGAGGCAGCTTCGCGAGGCAATGTTTCCGCGGTTTGTCCGCCCAAACTGAAATGTTTCCCGATGGTGTCCGGCGACGGCCCGCGCCCGTCACAGGCGCTCTTTCAACCGGGCCAGATCGAAACCTTCCACATCGCGCAGCAATTCGATGAAGGCCGTGGCCCAATAATCCGCGGCCGCCGCGCCTTTTTCCGCCGTGGCCTTGGCGGCGTCGCCCATGGCGCCGGCGGGAGAAAGATCCTGCGCCATCCAGCCGAACCCCGCCGGGCGGTCGGCGCGCAGCCAGGCGAAGTCGCGCTCGAAATCGCGGCTCGCCGACAAAAAATTCTTCGCCCGCCCCATTTCCACCAGTTCGGGGCGAAACGCCAGCATCAGCGAGGTTTCGACCTCGCCGCCGTGAATGCCGTAGAGCAATTCGTCGGCGTTAAACAGCCCGTCGGGATAGCCAAAGCGGGCGAAGGAGCAGGTCACGGCGAGGACGCCGTGATGCGCGCGCAGCTCCAGCGCCGCCTGCGTGATTAACGGCGAATTGCCGCCATGCGAATTGAGCAAGACTAATTTTCGCGCGCCGGCGGCGATGGCGCCCTCCACTGCCTCCGTCAGCATCGCCAAAGCGGTGGCCGGGGAAAAGCTCAGCGTGCCGGGAAAATCGCGATGCTCGACCGAGACGCCGACGCTCTGGATCGGCAGGAACAGCACGTCGATGTCCTGCGGCAATCGCGAGACGATCCGGTCGATGCAGCCCTGCATGATCTGTGCGTCGACGCCGACGGGAAGATGCGGCCCATGCTGCTCCACCGCCGCGATCGGCGCGACCACGATGACGCGCTCCCAGTCGAGAGCGGCGAAATCACGGGTGGTGAGGTCGATCCAGAAACGTGAGTATAGCATGGAGCCGTTCTAGCGGGTTTGCCCGGAAAGCGCCAAACATTCGAAGAGCCCCGACTGGCCGGGCGGCGCGAGCCGGGTTAAACATCCGCTCTCGCCGCCAAGAGGTTTAGCCCCATGTCCGCGCCAAAATCGCCGCCGGCGGGCGGTGCGCCGCCGCAAGACCCCGACGCGCTCGCCTTGCTGTTCGCGGGGCTCTGCGTCGCTGCGGGGGTCATCGCGGTCGAGGTTTTCGCGCGCGCGGAAATCGCCGCGCGGGTCAAGAACGACGCCAGCCCAGTCACCGAGGCGGACGAGCGTATCGAGGCCTTTTTGCTCGCCGAGCTGTCGCGCCGCCTGCCCAATCTCCCGCTCATCGCCGAGGAGCGCTCGGCGCGCGGCGAGACGCCGGCGCAAACGGGCGCCTTTCTGCTAATCGACCCGCTCGACGGCACGCGCGAATTTGTCGCGCGCCGGCCCGAGTTTACGCTCAACATCGCTTTTGTTGAGAACGGCGCGCCCAGGGCCGGCGCCGTCTACGCCCCGGCGCTCGGCGAGCTTTGGTTCGCGGGCGCTAAAGCCTTTTTCGCCGAGGCCGCGCCGGGCGGCCCTCTGCCGGCGCGCGAAAACTGGCGCCCTTTGCATACGCGCCCGCGCCCTAAAGACGGCCTGACGGCGCTGGTCAGCCGCTCGCATTTCGACGCGCAAACGGAAGGCTTTCTGGCGCGCGAAAAAATCAAGGAACGGATCGACGCCGGCTCGTCGTTAAAATTCTGCCGGCTGGCCGAGGGCGTCGCCGATGTGTACCCGCGCTTTGGGCCGACGATGGAGTGGGACACGGCGGCGGGCGACGCTGTGCTGCGCGCCGCCGGCGGCGTGGTGCTGACTCCTGATGGCGCGCCCTTTCTCTATGGCAAGGCGGCGCAAAATTACCGCAACGGCCCGTTTATCGCCTATGGCGACCCCGCCTCAAGACTTTCTTAACCACGGCGCGCGAAGCTGCCCCCGTTATGCGCGTCGCCACAGTCGCGACGCATCCGCGCCGCGCCGGCGGCGGTTTTCTCGCAGACCTTCCGGTTCGCGCCGTTCGCGCCAGGGGAGAACTCCAACATGTTCGACGCCGATCATTGCGCAAATTTTTCGCGCCGCGCCCTGCTGCGCCTGGCCGCCGGCTCCGGCCTGGCGCTGACCGCCCGCGCGGCGCTGGCGCGCGAGACGCCCTCGCGCGACGCGCCCCCGCCCGAGGCTTATTCGGACAATGACGTCATCGCCAGCGGCCACAGATTTTTCGGCTCGGTCTCGCGCGGCCTCGCCGATGGCATCGAGTCGGCGACGCGGCACTGGGGCCGGCCCAACGCCTATGTGCTCGGCCAGGAGGCGGGCGGCGCCTTCATCGGCGGCCTGCGCTACGGCGAAGGCGAGATGTTCACCCGCAACGCCGGCCGGCGCCGCATCTATTGGCAGGGTCCATCGCTGGGGTTCGACGCCGGCGCCGACGGCGACCGCACCATGATGCTGGTCTACGGCCTGCCGGCGGTCGACGCCCTGTATCAGCGTTTTGGCGGCGTGGACGGCTCGGCCTATTTGATCGGCGGCTTTGGCTTCACCGCGCTCTCCGCCGGCGAGGTGGTGGTGGTGCCGATACGCTCCGGACTCGGCGCGCGGCTCGGGCTCAATCTCGGCTATCTGAAGTTCACGCCGCAAGCCACCTGGAACCCGTTCTGACCTTGCGCCGGCTCTTCGTTGCAATTTTCGCCGGCCCGCGCCCCGGCAAACGCGTACGGCTCGGCGAGCGGCAGGTCGTCGTCGAAGGCTTGCCGCGCAATTTCTGGACCGATCTGCACCATTACGCGATGACCGTCGGCTGGCCGGCGTTCTTTGCGGTTTTGGCGCTGGCCTTTGCGGCGATTAATCTCGTCTTCGCAGGACTTTACGCGCTGGCCGCATATTTTGGCGACGATCCGGTCGCCAATGCGCGGCCCGGCTCCTTACTCGACTATTTCTTCTTTAGCGTCGAGACCGTCGCGACGGTGGGCTATGGCGACATGCACCCGCATTCGCTTCTCGGCCACGCAATTGCGACGCTCGGGACCTTTGTCGGTCTTTCCTCGGTCGCCATCACCGCCGGAGTGACCTTCGCGCGCTTCGCCCAGCCGCGCGCGCGGCTGCTGTTCGCGCGCAACCCGGTGATCGGCTCGCATGACGGCGCGCGCACTTTGATGCTTCGCTTCGCCAACGAGCGCCACAACGCCGTCACCGCCGCGAGCGCCCAGTTGTGGCTCATTCGTAACGAGCGGACGAAGGAGGGCGCGACCTTCCGCAAGTTCCGTTTATTGGAGCTGACCCGCAACGAAAATCCGATTTTCGCCTTCACCTGGACGCTCATGCATGTGATCGACGAGAACAGCCCGTTGCACGCCTGGTCGGCCGCCGATTTCGACGACCCCTCCGCCAGCCTTGTCGTCATTTTCGGCGGACACGACGAAACTTCGGCGCAATCGGTGCGCGGGCGGCGCATTTATTCCGTCAGGGATATTCTGGTCGGCTATGATTATGTCGACATCGTCGAGACCGACGAGGCGGGCGCCGCAACCTTCGACTATACGAAGTTTCATGACACGAAGCCCGCCACGCCGCCGCGCCGCGGCCAAGACGGTTTTTGATTTCCTAATGCCCCTGCCTTAGAAAGCTTGTGGCCACGATCGCTTCTTAGGGGCGCCAGCAGCATCGCTCGAAAATGCTTTAGAGCGCGTTCGAGCGAAGTGGACGCCGGTTCGCATGAAGAAAGCGCGTCGGAACCAATGAATCTAGAGTCCTTCCGTTTCAATGAGAAACGCGAGGACTTTGGGCAGGCGAGGACGAACGCGTGCTGATCGAACAGGCGATGTTTTTCGCGCTCGGACTCCTGGTGGCCGGGCTGTTCATGCTGATGTTTCTGCCGGCTCTCTGGCGGCGGGCGATGCGCCTTTCGATGCGCCGGCGGCAAATGCTGGCGCCGCTGTCGCGCGAGCAGGCCATCGCCGAGCGCGATCTGCTGCGCGCGGAATTCGCCTTGCGCGAGCGCCGCCTCGAACAGGAAATGGACGCCGTCAAGGCCTCGAAAACGCAGGATCTTGTTGACCTCGGCCGCCACGCCGCCAGCCTCGCCGAGCTCGATCGTCGCTTAAAGAAATCGGAGGCCCACGTCCGCGACCTCACGAACCAGCTCGCCGAGACGCGCAAGACGCTGGCGGAACGCACCGAACTGCTCGGCTCGACCGAAATGGCCTTGCATGAGGTGACGGAAGGCGCCGAGCGCACGGTCGCCACTTTGCGCATGCTGCGCTCCCACCACGAGGAGCTCGGTCGCGAGAAGGAAGTGGTGCAGACTCGCGTCGCCGCCCATGAAGCGAAGATCGGCGATCTGCACCAGCAAAACACCGATCTGCAGCGCGAGCTAACGCAATTGCGCGAAGATTTCGCCAAGCTGAAGACCGAGGCGGAACGCCTTGGCGGAGTCGACGCCCTGTTGACCGGCGTCGTCGCCCAGCTTGAAGCGACAACAGCGGCCAAGCTATCGCTCGAAGATGCGCTCGACGCCCTGCGCGCCCGCGCGAAAGAGGACGGCGAGCAGCGGGCGAATGAGATCGCCCATCTTGAATCGGCTCTCCGGCAGGCGCGGGCCGAAGCGCGCGATCACGCCGACCGTTTGGAGACCGCGCGCGCCGACAATTCAATGCTGCAAGGCGCGGTCGAGGCGCTGCGCAAGGACCATGCGCGGCTGCGGGACGTCGCGAGCCAAGGCGCGGCGAGCCAAGGCGCGGCGGAGGCGGCGCCCCTCGACGCGCGCGATCTCGCCGCGCTGCGGCGGGAGATCGCGGACCTCGCCGCGCGGATGCTCGAAGAGCCCCCCGCCGCCTCGCGAGAACGCGAGTCGGCGCCGGCCAAGCGCGCGCTTTGAGCGGCGGGGCAGGAATGAATTTCTGGTTTTGACTCGAAACGGTCGTCGCGAGGCAGGCGTCGAAGGCTATCGAAAATCACGCAGACCGTGCGAAGACTCGCTGAGCTGCGGGAGCGCGCGGACATCGCCCCGAGTTTCGACGCCTCTGAGCGTCAGAGGCGTGCTGATCGCGAAAACTCGTGATCTCATCGACCGTTTTCGAGCAGATAGGGCGTTATCGCTCGGTCCCTCTGATTTGCACGTCCACGTAGGCGCTCGAGCCCGGCCGGGTGAAGTCGAAGGCGCCTGGTCACGAGCGAGCGCCTCCACCGAATCAAGCCTCGCTGCGTTGCGCGCTGGAGCGTAGCCGAAGACGAGGCCGACCAGGGTCGTGCAGAGGACGGCCGCGCCGATGGCTTTCAGCGACGAAACTAGTCAAGGACGCGACGATGGAAGTGGTCGATCACGGTGAGGGGGTCGGGGAGTGTGATCGCGAAATGATCTTCGAACCCTTTTGACGGAAGAACGGAACGGCGCCGGGCGCGGGATTGGGGCTCGCCATCGCGAAGGAGCTGGTTGAAAAGCATCACGGCCGTATCTGGGTCGAAGACACGCCCGGCGGCGGCGCGACGTTCAAGATACGGATTCCAAGCCCACAGTCGGCCGGGCAAAATCGTTCGCAGGGTTAGCGTGGCTAGTTATGGTCATGAACGCAGTGATGCAGAGTGGGCAAGGCGTTGTTGACGAAATTACGCCGGAGATCATTGATCATGGCGCAGACGCTTCAGAAAAGGATCGTTAGCTGATCTTTGAACCACTCTGGCGCAACCGCGGATCAGCGCCTGACTCTGATTTTGGCCTCGCAATTGTCGAGGAACTTATAGAGCTGCGCAACGGAACCATTTCAATGAAGGAGAAGCTGGGCGGCGGCGGCGCTTTCAGGCCGTCCTTTCCGAAAGCGAGCGTCGCTTGACCGCATCCTTCATCGGGGCGTCCGGATTGTTGCGGAGTTTGGCGATTGACACTTTTAGGCAGCCTGTCGCCAGTAACAAAACAGAGCTTGTTCGATAGGCGTAAGCGCCTTATCGGCTGAATATTCGCCGAACTTCATCGAAATCACTCGGCAAGAATTCCCGCGCGAAATCCAACGCGAGCGGCTTGCCGAGATCGAGTTCTCTTTTGTCAGGAATTTGGACGTATTTCTCGCCGTCGTCGATATCGTTCGGTAGCTCGTCCAACTCATCGCTTAGGTCGGACGGCCAGTGGAGCTTGCCCGATTCTTTGCACGGAAAGACCTGCTGTTCACCAGCGTCACTGCCGCTGACGAATTCGAAGGCAAGAGTTAATTCCCTCCAGCTGACAGGCATAAGCCCTCGGGGGTTTGCGATCGACCGAAGCCAATATAACGCGCCAAATGCCAGAAGCGGCGCAGCAGCGTCCGCCGGGCCATGCCGGCGGCGCCTCCTCTCTGGAGGCGCCCCGCCAACTTGACCGCGCGCCCGCGCTTTGGGACAAAGGCGCGGCAATCTCAAAACCTCGCGAGGTCCTCTTGCTCTTCGCCGCCATTTGCCTGGACAAGCCCGGCTATATCGATCTGCGCCTTTCGACGCGCGCCGCGCATCTCGCCTTCCTTGAGGCCAATGCGCCGAGCGTCAAGCTTGGCGGACCCTTTCTCGACGAAAGCGACAAGCCGGTCGGCTCCCTGCTGATCCTCGATTGCGCCGACGCGGCGGCCGCGCGGGCGCTGCTGGACAGCGATCCTTACGCCCAGGCGGGACTGTTCGAGAGCGTCTCGCTGCGGCCGTGGCGGCGCGTCGTCGGCGCGGCGCTGTGACATGGCTCACTGGCTGTTCAAGAGCGAACCCGCCACATGGTCCTTCAACCAGCAGCTCGACGCCGGAGAAAAGGGCACATTCTGGAACGGCGTGCGCAACCATCTGGCCAAGAAGCATCTTATGGCGATGCAGGTCGGCGAGCGCGGGTTTTTCTACCATTCCAACGAAGACAAGGCGATCGTCGGCATTGTCGAAGTGATCAAGTCCTATTACCCTGACCATACCGACGAAACCGGAAAATTCGGCATGGTCGACCTGCGCGCGGTGAAGGCGCTCAAAACCAAAGTGACTTTAGCGCAGATCAAATTCGAGCCGCGTCTCGCGGGCATGACGCTGGTCAATAATTCGCGCCTTTCCGTGCAGCCCGTCAGCGACGAGGAATGGCGCATCGTGCTGGAGCTTGCCGGCGAGCGAGCGTAAGTTCGGCGCGGGGCGTTCCCAGGACGCCCACAGCCCCGACTGGCTTTGGCTGCGGGGCCCTGAAGCAAGGATGGTTTCAAGTGACGGACGCAAGCCCCTCTCCCGCCTCGCCGTCGCAACCCGGCTGCGAATTCATTCGCGAACAGGCCTTCACGCTAGAACGCATGAAGCTCGCGCTCGACGCCGGCCGCACGGGCATCTGGGACTGGAACCTCGTCACCGGCGAAGTGCTGCTCGACGCGCGGGTGCGGGCGCTGTGGGGCCTTTCCGACGACGCGCCGGCCAATCTCGACGTCTTCCGCAGCGCGCTGCATCCGCAGGACAAAAAGCGCACCAAGGAAGCCATCGAACAGGCGCTCGACCCGAATAATCAGGAAGATTACGAGAGCGAATATCGCGTGATCGGCCAAAAGGATCGCGTCGAGCGCTGGGTTTCGGTGCGTGGCCGCACGTTCTTCGAAAACGGGCGCCCGGTGCGGATCGTCGGCACCGCGCGGGACATTACCGAGCGCAAGCACCGCGAGCAGCATGTCCGCACATTGCTGCGCGAACTTGTTCACCGCTCGAAAAATCTGCTCGCGGTCGTGCAGGCCATGTCGCGCCAGACGGCGACTGGATCGGGCTCGATCGACGACTTCCAGCGCAAGTTTTCGGCGCGGCTGCAAGCGCTGTCGATGGCGCACGACCTGTTGATTTCGCACGACTGGCGCGGCGCCTCGATGCACGATCTGGTTCGTGCGCAAATGGCCTATTGTCTCGACATCGGCGCCAGCGAAGTCGGCGAACATGCGCGCATCGACGGCCCGAAGGTGATGCTGAAGCCGGAGGCCGCGCAGAATATCGGGCTCGCTTTGCACGAACTCGCGACCAACGCCTTGGCCCATGGCGCATTGTCCCGCGCCGGCGGCAATGTGGCGCTCAGCTGGCGGTTCGAAGACGGACGCTTCTGTGTCGACTGGCGCGAGAGCGGCGGACCGCCGGTGGCGCCGCCCCCGCGCGAAGGGTTCGGCCATAAGGTGATCAAACGGCTGGTCGCCCAGGCGCTCGACGGCTCGACGACGCTGGATTTCCCGCCGGAAGGCTTCGCCTGGACGTTGTGCGTGCCGGCGAACTCCGCCGTCGCCAGGTAAACTATCCTCGCCGCCAGGGCTTCACTTCGAGCAGCGTCCATTCGATCGCTTTTTCGCGGCAGGCCGTGCCTTGCAGACGCTCCTGCGCCTCCTTCGTCGCGACCTCGGCGAGAAAGGCCCGGCAAACCCTGCCGTCCAGCGGATAGGCTTGGCCGACGGGCGTGAAGTTGCCCTTCGCCCCAGTCTGCGGATTGTCCCAATTGACGCCGGCGCCCTCGCTCTGGGGATCGAGCGCGGTGGCGAGCGCGGCGCTGGCGCGGCGTTTGTCTTCGGCGTCGAGACCGCGCGCCAGCTCCGCCGACGGCTTGCGGATCGAGCCGGTCACGTCGGAGGCGTCGGCGACGAAGCTCTCGCCGCGCGGAGAGGACGGCATGGCGATCGAGCAGGCCCCCTGCGCCAGCGCGACGAACAGCGCCGCCAGCAATCGCACGGCGCGCAAAGGCGTTTGAGGAAACCCGCGGGGGGCGCTATGTCTCGAACCGGATCGATGCAAAGCTCACCTTCAACCACTCCTACGTCCCGCCAGTACGGACGACATTTACGGGGATTTTCTCTTGAACGCGTTAACGCCGGATGACTTTGTCGACGCCGCCGAGCCCTTTGCGCTGTTCGGCGCGTGGTTCGACGAAGCAAAAGCCATGGAAATCAACGATCCAGAGGCCATGGCGCTCGCCACCGCGGACGCCAGCGGCCTTCCGGACGTCCGCATGGTGCTGCTCAAGGAGTGGAGCGAATCGGGCTTCGTGTTCTACACCAATGCCGAAAGCGCCAAGGGGACGCAACTCGCCGCCAATATGCAGGCGGCGGCGCTGTTCCACTGGAAGTCGCTGCGCAGGCAGGTGCGCCTGCGCGGTCCGGTGACGCCGACGCCAGACGCCGACGCCGACGCCTATTTCGCCTCGCGCCCGCGTGACAGCCGCATCGGCGCCTGGGCCAGCCAACAGTCGCGTCCGCTCGAAAGCCGCTTCGCGCTGGAGAAGGCTGCGGCTCATTACGCGCTGAAATTCGGGATCGGCGATATTCCCCGCCCGCCCCACTGGCGCGGCTACACGATCGTTCCGGTCTCGATGGAGTTCTGGACCGATAAGCCGTTTCGCCTGCATGACCGCCTGCGCTTCACCCGCGAGGCCGCCGGGAGCGCATGGGCCAAGCAGCGGCTTTTCCCATGAAGCGCGAGGCGGCGGCTTCGCCTGGACGTCGGCGGCTGGTTTGCGCCGCCGCGTTGGTTGTTGCGCTGGTCTGTCCTTCGCCGGCTCCAGCGCAGAATTTCCTCGAACAACTGTTTGGCGGCGGCGAGCGCCGCGCCCACGGCAGCCAGGCGCCCAGCTTCGACCAAAGGCGCGGCGAGCCTCGCCAGCAGCGGGAGAAAACCTCGAAACACTCGCCGCGTCGCGGCGAGGCCCGTTCAGCTAAGCCCACCGGCAAGCCGCCGCCGGAGCCGGCCAAGCCCCAGGAGCCGCCGCCGCCGCCTTATGACGCGCAAATGCAAAGGCTGGCCGAGGTGCTGGGGGGACTGTCCTTTCTCCGCGATTTATGCGGCGATGGGGACGGTGACGACTGGCGCGGCGAAATGGCGCAGCTACGGGACGCCGACGCGCCCTCAGGAACGCGGCGCCAAAGGCTGACCGCCTCCTTCAACCGCGGATTTCGAAGTTATGAGCTCACCTATCGCGTCTGCACGCCCAATGCGCGGCTGATCATCGCCCGTTACCTCGACGAAGCCGAAATGCTTTCGCGAGATGTGGCGTCGCGCTACGGAAATCCATAACGTGCAAGACCTCCGCGATTAACCGTTTGACGAGAGGCGCCTCGCGCCTTTGCACAAGCTTGTCTAAGATGTGATGCATGACGCAGTTTCAATCCTCTTTCCTCGACGACGCGGGCGCGGAGCAACACCGCGCGGCCCTGGTCTATGTCACCGAAGCCTTCGCCGAAGCGATTCTGGCGGGGATCGAAAGCGATAGTTTCGCCCATGCGGCTTTGGCCGCCGCCCTGCGCGAACTGGTCGCGGCCTATGGCGAGGAGAGCGTGGCCGACTTCGCGGAACATTTGCCGAGCCGCCTGCGCACCGGAGAATTTTCAACAAGAGCGAAGCATTAGAACCGGCGTTTTCCCGCGAGGCGGCCCCGAAATCTCAAATTTTCGGCTTGCCCGGCGCGCCAAATCGGCCGATAGGCTGCTCCAAAACCAGAGCCCCCGCCGGCCGCCGCTTCGGACAATGACATGACCCGCACGCTTATCTGTCTCGTCCGGCATGGCGAGACGAACTGGAATCTCGAACGACGCTTTCAGGGACAGCTCGACATTGCGCTCAATGCGAAGGGCCGATTGCAGGCGCAAGGGCTTTGTCGCGAACTCTCCGGTCAGCATTTCGATCATATCTACAGCAGCGATCTGCAGCGCGCCGTGGCCACCGCCGCGCCGCACGCCGCCCTGCGCGGCCTGACGCTCCACAAAAGGCTGGAGCTGCGCGAAAAGCACGACGGGCTGTGGCACGGCCTCAGCCATTGCGAGGTCGAGGCGCGCTACCCCGAAGAATACCGCCATTATCTCGCCCGGCGGGCCGATTACGCGGCCCCGGGCGGCGAGAGCCTGATGCGCTTCGCCGCCAGAGTGCGCGCCGGGCTGACCAAGATCGCGCAGGCGCATCCCGGCGAGACGCTGCTCATCATCGCCCATGCCGGGGCGCTGGACATCGCCTGGCGCATGGCCACGGGCAAGCGCCTCGACGAGACGCGCGAATATCCCGCGCTCAACGCCGCCCCGAACTGGATCGCCTATGAGGACGGCGCATGGTCGCTGGTCGATTGGGCGCGCGAGGAGGGCCGCGAACGGGTCAAGGCGCCCTATGAAGGACGGGAGCTGCCGCGCCGCGATGCGGCGAGGGTCCTGCTGGTCAATCCGCGCAATGAAACCCTGCTGCTGTGCTTTTCGAGCAGCATTCTGCCGAACGTGGCGGAGCAGGGTTTTGCGCATTTCTGGGGACAGCCGGGCGGCGCGCTGGAGCCGGGCGAGAGTTTTGAGGCCTGCGCAAGGCGTGAAATCTACGAGGAAACCGGCTTGACGGATTTTGCGCTCGGCGAGCCTATCGCCGCGCGCGAATTTCCGTTGCTGCTGAAGGCGGGCTGGGTTCACTCGGTCGAGCGTTACTATTTCGTCCGCTGCGAGGATTTCGCCCCCAATCTCGGCGCGCTCACCGCCGAGGAGAAATCCTATGTGCAGGGCTGGAAATGGTGGAGCGTGCGCGAAATCGCCGCCTCGCATGAGCTGATCTTCCCGGAGGCGCTGACGCATATGCTGGCGGGGGTTGGCGTGACTTAGCCGTCAAACGCCCCCGCGGCCTTCGATTCTCACGTCGCCTCTGTCGCCCCGGTCCTCACGAACGGAGCTTGCGGGCGGCCCGGAGAACCCTCATCCGACCCGGCTGCGCCGGGCCACCTTCTCCCACAAGTGGGAGAAGGAAGAGACGCCGTTCGATTCAACTTCAATAATCCAAATTAGAAGGGCGCTTCCTTCTCCCACTTGTGGGAGAAGGTGGCCTCGCGAAGCGAGGTCGGATGAGGGCTCTCGCCGAATTGCCGGCTTATCGCCCTAAATGCTACTATTTGAGCCCCCTCTCCCGGAGCCCCCTTTTGACGCCCGCCACGCCGCCGTCCGCCCCGCTGCTCACGCGTGAGCCGGGAGAGTTGCGCGGGTCCATCGCGACGCGCGGGGGCTCTTCGCTGCTGCGGCGGTTTTTCGTCTTTCTCGGCCCCGGCTATCTCGTTGCGACCGGCTATATGGACCCCGGCAATTGGGCGACGGCTCTCGCCGGCGGCTCGCAATATGGCAGCGGCCTGCTGTTCGTTGCGGTGCTGTCCAGCCTGATGGCGATCGTGTTGCAGGCGCTTTCGGCGCGGCTGGGCCTGGCCTCCGGCCTCGATCTCGCGCAGACCTGCCGCGCGCGCTTTTCGAGGCCCATCGCCATCGCTCTGTGGCTGGCGGCCGAGACAGCCATCGCCGCGACCGATCTCGCCGAGATCATCGGCACGGCCATCGGCCTGCAGCTGCTGTTCGGCATGCCGATGGCCGTCGGCGTCGGCGTCACACTGCTCGACACATTTCTCGTGCTGGCGTTCGAACGCGCGGGCTTTCGCAAGATCGAGCTGTTCGTCGTTTCGCTGCTCGGACTCATCGCCTTTTCCTTCACCGTGCAGCTCGCCATGGCGCATGTCGATTTCGGGAGCGTCCTGCGCGGGCTCGTCCCGACGCGGCGGTTTCTCGACGATCCGCGAATGCTTTATCTCGGTCTCGGCATCCTCGGCGCGACGGTCATGCCGCACAATCTGTTTCTGCATTCGTCGATCGTGCTGACCCGCGCGGTCGGCGCGTCGATGGCGGAAAAGCGCGAGGCGATAAGTTTCGCGGTGCTCGACAGCACGATCGCGTTGTTCTTCGCGCTGCTGGTCAATGGCGCGATACTCGTGCTCGCCGCCTCGGTGTTTTTCACGAGCGGCCACACCGAGGTGGCCGAGCTTTCGGAGGCGCATCGGCTGATCGCGCCGCTGCTCGGCGCGCCGCTGGCGGCCAAGCTGTTCGCCGTGGCGCTGATCGCCTGCGGGCTCAACTCCACCGTCACGGCGACCCTCGCCGGGCAGATCGTCATGGAGGGCTTCGTGCGGCTGCGCATGACGCCGACGCGGCGGCGGCTGTTCACGCGGCTGATCGCGGTCATCCCCACTGTCGTCCTGACGCTGATCTACGGCGAGGCCGCGACGGGCGGCCTGCTGGTGGCGAGCCAGGTCGTGCTGAGCTTCACCCTGCCCTTCGCGATGGTTCCGCTGGTCTGGTTCACCGCCTCGCGCCGCACGATGGGCGAACTGGTCGCGCCGCGTTACGCTACCGCGCTCGCGGCGATCATCGCGGCGGTCATCATCGCGCTCAACGCCAAACTGATTATCGACGCGATAACGGTGTGAAGCCCGGGCGCTCGGCTCCATCCAGCTCGCTGACCAACTCCCGCCACACCGCCGGCAGGGTCGCGGTTATATCGTCGGCGACCAGTCCGGGGCCGAAAATCGCCGCCGCGCGGGCGTGCATCCAGGCGCCGCAGGAGGCGGCGGCCAGCGGCGCCATGCCCTGGGCCAGCAGTCCGGCGATAATGCCGGTCAGCGTGTCCCCCGAGCCCGCCGTAGCGAGCCAGGGCGAGGCGTAGGAGACGATCGTCGCGCGGCCGTCCGGCGCCGCGACCACCGTATCGGGCCCCTTGAACAGCAGGATCGCGCCGCTCTCGCGCGCCGCCGCTCGCGCCTTGTCGAGCTTCGACAGCGGCGCGCCGCTGGGCGAGAGCCCCTTGGGATTGAATAGCCGCGCGAATTCGCCGGCGTGCGGCGTCAAAACCACCGGGCCGGGCGCGGCCTTGATCGCCAGCCAAAGCCTTTCCGGCTCGTCCGCAAAGCTCGTCAGCGCGTCGGCGTCGAGCACAAAGCCGCGCGCCGCTGAGCCGCCCGCCAAAACCGTCTCCACCTTCTCGCGCGTCAGCGCGCTGACGCCGAGCCCCGGCCCCAGCGCCACGGCGTTTATGCGCGGATCGGCGAGCAATCCTTTCAGGGCGGGCGCGTCGTCGGCCTCGCGCAGCATGACGCTGGTCAGCGCGCCGGCGTTGATCGCCATGGCGTCTTTGGGGCTCGCCAGCGTGACGAGGCCGGCCCCGGCGCGCAGCGCCGCCGTCGCGGCGAGCCGCGCAGCGCCGGTGAAGGAGGCGCCGCCGGAGATCACCAGAGCATGGCCGCGCGAAAACTTATGTCCCTCGACGCTGGGAAACGGCAGGGCGTCCAGCCAGAAGCCGGGGGCGTTGACGAAAATATCGGGCGCGATGTCGGCGAGCACGCCGGCGCGAATGCCGATATGGGCGCAGGTCAGCGCGCCGCAATGCAGCCGTCCGGGCAACAGCAGATGGCCGCTCTTTAAGCGAAAGAACGTCACCGTGGCGTCGGCCTCGACCGCGACGCCGCGCACCGCGCCGGTGGTGCCGTCGATGCCGGAAGGCATATCGACCGCGACGACGTGCTGGCGGCTCTCGCGCCGCCATTTGTTGAGCCGCGTCACCAGCTCCGCCGCCGGCCCGTCGATGTCGCGCGCCAGGCCGGCGCCGAACAGCGCGTCGACCACCAGATCGGCGCCCTCGAAGCAGCAAGTCTCCGCGGGTTCGACCGAGCCGTCCCAGGCCGCCGCCGCCGTCAGCGCGTCACCGCGCAGGTTTTCACGCGGCGTCAGCGCCGCGACCCGGACCTTTATCCGCGCGCTGCGCAGCAGCCGCGCCGCGACATAGCCGTCTCCGCCATTGTTGCCGGGACCGCACAGCACCAAAACCCGCCGCCCGCTGCTTTTCTGCAAGATTTGATTGGCGGTGCGCGTAATGGCGGCGGCGGCGTTGTCCATCAGCGTCATGCTCGGCACGCCGCCGGCGATGGCCAGCCGGTCCGCCTGCGCCATCTGGACGGTGGTGAGAATCTCGATTGGATACGGGCCCTGGGTCATAACGTGATCGTGACAAAAGCAAGGGCGCGCCGCAATGGGGTTGCGGGGAATTGTTGGGGTTAGGTGTACGGGCGGGGCGGGGGCGGCGGGCGCTTTGTTGTCCCGCGCTTTTCAAACAACCCTTCGCCGGCGCGTCCCTTCTGCGAGAAATGGCGAGCGCGCTTCGCTAGGAAGGGAAGCATCTGCCGAAGGCGATCAATAGCCGCGGGTCGCCGCGCATCTTGATTTTGCCGCGCAAGAGCGCCCATGGCAGGCTCGTTTCTTTTCTCAAGAAGCGAATCCAAGTGTCGGAGTCGGCGGTCACCGTCAGGCGAGGCTTGTCCACCAGGCCGTCCTTGACGTGGATTTCCTGGTCGGCGATGCGGATCGTCGCGCGTCGCGGCTGCGCGCCCGTGAAGACGAAATGATAAATGGCGTTCAGCCCGCTCGACTGATTGCGCTGGAAGAGCACTCGGACACTGTCGAGAAAGCCGTCGATCGTCTTCGGTCGTAACCCCGAACCGACGCGCTTGACATCCTTGTGCGGAAAACGTCGCGCGACATAGTCCTCGGCGTCCGAACCGGGCGTGACGTAAATCGTTTCTTCCTTGTCGCGCAACGGCTTGAGAATCTGGTCGCGGAAACACCCCTTGTCGGCTTCGTAAACACCGATTACGTCCTCGCCCGCGGGGCACACCGCGAGACAATAGGCGGCCTTGTAATTAGGACCGAAGGCGAGGCTCTGCCACATCGATATTGTTTCGGGGTCGCTTACTTTTCCGCGATAGCGCTTGGCGTCTTTCGCGTTGGCGATCGTCTCGACCCAATCTCCGAAGCCACCCATGAATTCGCGATAGTTGTGGGTGTAGCACGCCGCGAAATTGAAGTGTCCGTCGGGCGCGATGGCGCCCGTGGGGCAGGCGGCGACGCAGAGCTTGCATTCAACGCAAGGATTGTAATCGAGCGGCTGTGAATAGCGCTCTACGTCGACGTTGATCGCGACTGTTCCGAGCAATATGAAATTGCCGAATTTCGGATGGATCACATTGCGATGTAGGCCCATGCGCCCGAGGCCCGCGGCGACGGCGACCGGCTTGTGCGCGATGACCCACATTTTTTCGGGCCATTTGTCGGCCTCCATCGGAAAGCCCATGGCGGGATAGCCCGCGCGCAGCCCTCTCGCTTCCAGCCAGCTCGTAATGTCGCGCGCAATGTCGTCGCATGCGTCGCCGGTGTGATGAAACTCGAGATTGGCCGTCGAACGGGCCGGGCTGCGGATGTTTTCGCGGTTCATCTTCACGGCGAAGGAGAGCAGCGTGCGCGCGAAAGGAAAGGCGGCGAGAATGTCGCGGCGTTGATCGTCGAGCGCGGGATCGTCGATGGAGACGAGGCCGGCGTCGTTGGCGCCATGGTCGAGCGCAAGCTGGCGCAGCGAAGCCGCGTCGAGTCTGGCGGGGAGGGAGAGCGAAGATTGGGCCATGATATGTGCATATGCCCCTTTTTGGCCGAAAGATATTTCACCCGAGCTGTGTCGCGGAGATCAACGCGCGCAGTTCGGAGAGGAGATGTTTTAGTCGCTCGGCGCCGAATGACGCCTCGACTTTGCTCTGCGCGGCGCGCCAGAGGGGCAACGCTTGCGCCAGTGCGTCGCGCCCCGCGTCAGTGAGGGTCACCTTTCTGGTGCGTCGGTCGTCGCCGGGTTTGACCATCAAAAGCCCGCGCTTTTCCATCACCGCAAGATTGCGCGACAGCGCGCTGCGGTCCATGGCGAAAATCTCAGCCAGCTTGCTCACCGTTACGCCATTGGCGATCGAACAAGCGACGAGCAGCGAATATTGCGTCGGCTCCAGCCCGGTCTGCGCCATAACCTGCCCATAGAGTCGCGACACCGCCCGGCTTGCCCGCCGCACATTGGCGGCAGCGCAATTTTGCGCGCAAGCGCGAATCTCGGCTGAATCGGAAGCACCCATAAAATAGCTGTATATACCCCTTTATCGAAAAAATCAAACTCTGCGGCGCGCCAACCCCTTGGTGATAATCGACTTCGTCGCATGGAGCGTGGACGGAGCAAATTCCACGCATCCTATGTGTCTTTTGTTACAGAGGCTTCCGCGGCGCTTCGATAGCTTTGACGACGCAGCGACTTTCGCGGCGGATGAAAGGAGATCGACATGCAGGCAATGCGCTTCTTCGTGGACACCCACGATCGCACCAAGCAGACCTTTCCGGAAAAACTCACGCCCGAAGATTTCGAGGGCTTTTTCGCAAAATACGAGGAGGCCTGCTATGCGGAAGGCGTCGTGCCGTTACGGACTCACGTCGGCTATGAGGACGGACGCGCTTTCTGTTTCAACATGGCTCCGAACGCGGAAGCGGTTCGACGCGCCCACGAGCGTGTCGGCCTGCCTTTCGATTCAATCACCGAGGTGACGACAGCGACTCCCGGCGATATGTTTTTTAAGCGTCGCTGAGGAGACACGCGTGGCCGCGCGGGGCGAATGCGGCAGGTGACTTCGCCGGAAGCCATTTGCGCCGGAGTTTGCTAAGCCGTTGGCGAGGAGCGGCGCGAGCTTGGGCCGCGCCGTCCTTAAGGAGACGGCACAATGCTCTCGGTCATTCTGCTCAGCTACGAGGCGGCGATCGCCGACGGCGGGCGGCGCAACGAGCGGGTTCTGCGCAGCTTCGCCTCGCTGGTCGAGGAGGTTATGGATGGGCTCGTCGCCAATGTGGCGCTGGCCGACGACTTATAAGGCGCCGGGACCGCACAGCACCAAAACCCGCCGTCCGCCGCTTCTCTGCATGATTTGATTGGCGGTGCGCGTAATGGCGGCGGCGGCGTTGTCCATCAACGTCATGCTCGGCGCGCCGTCGGCGATCGCCAGCCGGTCCGCCTGCGCCATCTGGACGGTGGTGAGAAGCTCGATTGGATAAGGGCCCTGGGTCATAACGTGATCGTGATAAAAGCACGGGCGCGCCGCAATGGGGTTGGGGGGAATTGTTGGGCTTTGGGCGGGTTTAAATTTTGTGAAACGCCAAAGGAGCATTGGCGGAGCCTCGGCGTCAGCCGAACCATTCCGCGCGCCGCAATACATCGCAATAGTTGTGGTAGTTAAAACTCTAGCGCTTTCCGATAGGTCATCATATGCTGATAGCACGGTTAACCGAAAATTAATGGCGCATCCATCTGGACTTCAGGCGAAATCTGCAAAACTTACATTCCCGGCGCCGTGCGCCGACAATGCCCGCGCGATGCAAAGCTAGGGCCGTCGGGCGATGCTCCCGGTGACGCGTGCCGGAAGAAGCAAGGTCGCGTCGGCGAAGTTTATCGTGTTTGCGATGTCGTTGTGCCGCAACAAAAATAACACGGAACTGAGCGCATTTAGCGCCATGCGGCGTTCTCGCGACTGTGTGAGGAGGGAATGTCATGGTTAGGGTTGGACAGTGTGCGACGTTCGCAAAGCTCGCTCCACATGAAGTGTTGTTGGGCGCCCCCCCATCCGCCAGGCACAGCACGTTGCTTTCGTTCTATCTCCAGGATTTGGGGACGCTGGACGCGCAGGACGTGCGCGAGATAATCGTCGCCGGCATCCGTGTTTCGATCTCCCTCGGAGCGACAAGACAGGCTGCGGATTTGCTGATCGTGCTGCGGGAGTTTTTCTCTCAATTTCCGGAAGCGAGCCTCCCTGCCGCATCTGCGCGTAATGCACGAAATTCGCAGTGGCGCTCAGTCGATCCGAAAATCGATCAACGCGATGTTCGCAGTCAACCCCGTCAGTAAGGACTCATTGAGCGCCTCCCCAGGCGTCGCGTGTCTGACGCTTTCGCCACGGGGCAGGTTCGCGAGAAATACCGGAGGCGCTTAGGGCTGCTTCGATGACCGCCACATATTTGGAAGCTCGTCAGCGACTGGATCGCGTTCTCCGATTGTTTCTTGTCGTTGACGTCGCGGGGATTGTCATCGCCGCTGTCAATTACGCGTGGTGGTTCGCGGCCGTCTGGTTCGCTGCGGGATGCGTGACCGATGTCATCAGGACCTCGGCGAGCCGGGACATCGCCGACGCCAGCCCGCCCGACGACGATGAGTTCGCCAATGAGAATGAGCGCGCCGAGGCGAGCGCGTTCGCATCCAAATTTCTAGGGTTAAGCAACCTACTGGCGCTCACGACGCTGGCGACGGGATTTCTGCTCGGGAACCCGTGGTGGGGCGCCCTGCTTGCCGCGACCGTCGCGTGGTTGATAGGCCTGTTCGGAATAGCTCTGTTATGCGCGCCTCAGCAAAATGGGGAGAGCGCCCCACGCGCAAATTTGGAAGACCGCGAGCGCGACGCATAATCTCGAAACCGTTTTGGGGGAAGCGCCGTAATGCCCCCTCGAAAGGCGAGCAACCCTTGCGTAGCCTAAGTCATTGGAATTTTTGGGTGCGGATTGTTACTCGAAGGTCTCAGTTTCCGGAATGTCGTGGCGTGGGTCGCGCGTTCCGCTTCGGTCCGCAAACCAAAAAATTCAAACCGCCGCTTCCCGCCCCGCGCCTCCCTTTCCGTTTCACGCCGGAGTTTGCTAAGCCGTTGGCCCGGAACGGGCGATTTGGGACGCCCTCCTTAAGGAGACGGCTCAATGCTCTCGGTCATTCTGCTCGGCTACGAGGCCGCGATAGCGGGCGGCGGGTCGCGGCGCAACGAGCGCGTTCTGCGCAGCCTCGCCTCGCTGGTTGAAGGCGCCGTCGACGGGCTCGTCGCCGATGTGGCGCTCGCGGGCCCCACAGGCGCCGGGCTCGGCGGGATCGCCGACGAGGCGGGCTGCCTGTTGGTCGAGAACGACAATCCCGCGCAAGGCTTCGCCGGGGCGCTGGCGGCAGTGCGTCAGGCCAATGTGTTTTTATTCGCCGCCGGCTACGCCGTGGATCGCGGCTTCATCGAGGAAGCCCGCGACGCCCTGGCCTTCGGCGGTCTCGAAGAGGCGCGCGTGCTGCGGGCGGCGCCGGACAGTTTTTTGACGAGGCTGGCGCCGAATTTGGCGCGGCCGGTCGGCCTGCTCGCACGCAAGGAATCGATCATCTGGGCGGGGCCGACGGACCTGCCCGGGCTGGTCAAACGGGTGGGCGGCGCGGAGCTCTCCGCGCGTGCGCGAAAATGCGTGTGAATGCGCGCCGCGCATTCTTAATGCGCCGCGCGCATGTGAGAATGCGCGAAAACGCTCGGCCTACCGGCTCGAAAAAGTGTTGCAGGAGTCGATCTGGCCGGATTGCAGACCGCGTTGCAGCCATTGCACGCGCTGCGTCGAGGAGCCATGGGTGAAGGAATCCGGCACCACGACGCCGCGCGAAGCCCGCTGCAACCGGTCGTCGCCGATCGCCTGCGCGGTCGCGACAGCCTTCTCGATATCGCCCGGCTCCAAAAACTGCCGCTTGGCGTTGCCATTGGCCGCCCACACGCCAGCGAGACAATCCGCCATCAATTCAATGCGTACCGACAGCGCATTGGCCTCGGCCTGGCTTGAGGCGCGCTCCTGCGCCTGATGCACTTTCGGCAGAATGCCCAGCTGATTCTCGATGTGGTGGCCCATTTCGTGCGAGATGACATAGGCGTAGGCGAAATCGCCGCCGCCGCCATAACGCGCTTTCATATCGCGAAAGAACGACGTGTCGAGGTAGATTTTCTTGTCGATCGGGCAATAGAACGGCCCCATCGCCGATTGCGCCGCGCCGCAGCCCGAGCGCGTCTCGCCGTCGAACATGACCAGCTTCGGCGGCTGGAAGGCGATGTTCTTCTGGTCCGGCAGCACCTGCGACCAGACTTCCTCGTTCTCGCCAAGAATCTTGGCGACGAACTGGCCCATCTGGTCGGTCGGCTGGCCCGTCGTGTGGCGCGCGCTCTGCTGCGGCGCTGCGACCTGGCCGCCGCCGCGCATGCCGTTGAACATTTCCGCGCCGCCGATCAGCACCGCCGGGTTGATGCCGGTCATATAGCCGATGATGCCCAGAATCACTACCGTGCCGAGGCCCAAATGACCGGCTCCGAGGCCCGATCCGCCGCCGCCCGAATCGGCGTATTGGTCGCCGCCGCGCCGGTCTTCGACGTTTTGCGAACTCTGAAAATCTTCCCACTTCATCGCCGAGGGCTCCTGCAGCGTCTTTCGTTTCGCTACATAGCAGCGGCGGGCGCCAAAGAGTAGGGCCCGAAGCCGCCGCCGGTCTTTTTAATATAGACCGGCACCGACTTTCTGGTCGATGTCTTGAGGCGAGTGCTGCGCCGAGCCCCCGCCGCCGCCGCTATAAGAATCGGGCGGGGCCGTGCCGGGCTTAAACGCCTCCAGAATCGAGCCCTGGCCCGAGGAGCGCATCCCCGAATGCGGATCGACAGAGATCAGCTTGATGCCCGGCGGCACGCGGAACGGCACGTCGGGCTTGTCCTTGAGCGCGACCGTCATGAAATCGCGGAAGATAGGGGCGGCGTAAAGCGCGGCCTGGGCATGGTCGCCCATCGAGCGGGGCCGGTCGTAGCCGATGAACACGCCGACGCAGAGATCCGGGGAATAGCCGATAAACCACAGATCCTTGGCCTCGTTCGTGGTGCCTGTCTTGCCGGCGAGATGTTTGCCGACGGCTTTGATCGAAACGCCGGTGCCGCGCTGAATCACGCCCTCCATGATCGAGGTGATTTGATAGGCGGTCAGCGGGTCGATCACCTGCTCGCGCTTGTCGATCAGCTTGGGCTCGTTTTGATTGTCCCATTTGGGCGCGTCGCAGCCGAGACATTGCCGGTCGTCGTGGCGGTAGACCGTATGGCCCCAGCGGTCCTGCACGCGATCGACCAGCGTCTCCTTTATTCGCTTGCCGCCGTTGGCGAGCATGGAATAGGCGGTCGCCATGCGCATCAGCGTGGTTTCGCCGGCGCCCAGCGACATGGCGAGATAGGGCGGCATGTCGTCGTAGATGCGGAACCGCTTGGCGAATTCGGCGATAATCGGCATGCCGACATCTTTGGCTAGCCGCACCGTCATCATATTCTTCGAGTGCTCGACGCCGTAGCGCAGAGGATGCGCGCCGCTGCCGTGGCCACCCTCGAAGTTCTCGGGCGTCCAAGTGCTTCCGTCGGCCTGCACGATGGAGATCGGCTCGTCGAGAATCTGGGAGGAAGGCGTATAGCCGCCGTCGAGCGCCGCCGCGTAAACGAAAGGCTTAAACGACGAGCCTGGCTGACGCAGCGCCTGCGTCGCCCGGTTGAACTCCGACTGGTCGAAAGAAAAGCCGCCGACCATCGAGAAAACACGCCCCGTATAGGGGTCCATCGCCACCATGGCGCCGGAAATCTCCGGGATCTGGCGCAGACGATATTGTCCGGCGCGACCAGACATGGGCTCGACATAGATGACGTCGCCGGGCGTGAGTGTGCCGCGCACGCTGCGGCCGGCCCAACGCATGCCTTCGGCTGGCAAAACGCCGGTCTCGCGCTCGCGCGCCACCTCGCCGGATTTTTCGTGCGGCGGCTGCAAACCGATGCGGGCCTGCCCCTCGGAGGCGTCGAGCACCACCGCGAGCCGCCAGGGTTTTACGTCGCCTAGCGCCGGAATCGCCGCCAGCGGGGCGCCCCAGTCGGACGAAATGTCGATGTGATTCATCGCGCCGCGAAAGCCATGCGCCTCGTCGAAACGCACCAGGCCATCGGCCAACGCCTTCCGCGTAAGCGCCTGAATTTTCGGGTCAAGCGTGGTGCGCACCGACAGGCCGCCCTCGTAGAGCTTTTTCTCGCCATAGCGTTCGAGCAACTCGCGCCGGACCTCTTCGGCGAAATAACCAGCCACATAGGTGTTTGGCGAGAGCACGCGCGGGTTGACGCCGAGCGGCTCCGTCTTGGCCTTGGCGCCGTCCGCGGGCGATACGAAGCCGTCGGCGACCATGCGGTCGATCACGTAGTTGCGGCGCTCGATGGCGCGGTCGCGGTGCAGGAAGGGATGGTAGTTGTTCGGCCCCTTTGGCAGAGCGGCGAGATAGGCCGCCTCGGCGACGGTCAGCTCGTTCACCGATTTGTTGAAATAATTGAGCGCGGCGGCGCCGACGCCGTAATTACCGAGTCCGAGATAGATTTCGTTGAGATAGAGTTCGAGGATGCGCTCCTTCGAATAGGCCGCCTCGATGCGGAACGAAATCAGCGCCTCGCGAATTTTGCGCTCGATCGAGCGTTCGTTGCCGACGAGGAAGTTTTTCGCCACCTGCTGGGTGATGGTCGAGGCGCCCTGCACATGGCGGCCGCCCTGCACTATGACGCCCACCGCGCGGAGCACGCCCTCGGGGTCGATGCCGTTGTGCGAGTAAAAGTTCTTGTCTTCGGCAGAGATGAACGCCTGCTTGACCATCTGCGGAATCGCCGAGGTCGGCAGGAACAGGCGCCTCTCGTGCGAATATTCGGCGAGAATCGAGCCGTCGCCGGCGTGGATGCGGGTAGTGACCGGCGGCTCGTAATTGCGCAGCTGCGCGGTATCGGGCAGGTCTTTATCGTAATAAAACACCACGCCCGCCACGACGACCGCTCCGACCAGGAACACAATCGTCCCAGTCGCGAAGAGAAAGCCCAGAAATCGCACCAGCAACCGCATCAATTTATCCCCGTCGCGGCGAAGGCGTTCGCCCCTCGGCCATGGTCCCTGAGCCCGTCGTTAGCCTCTCAGCGCGCCGCAGGAGGCGCGTCGAACTTTCGTTTGCCGCCGTTTCGACGCATAGAACATGACGACGAACATGGGCAAATCATGGCCGCGACCACAGCTTTTTTGTGAGCGGCCGCCCGGAGCAGCCGAGTCGGCGGAATTCATATAAAACCGCACGACCTTTTTGCGAACCCTTGCTTACATCCCCAGCGCCATTTGATCCAGTGGCTCGCGGGCGAAAGTCTCGCTTTCGATTTTAATCCGCTCTCGCGTCGCGACGCCGCTCATCTGCACTGATTTCGTGGCTTATTATGGGCGCCCGAGCGGCGCGGCCTACTTCGCCGAAGCGCGTGCGGCGCCGTCGCGCGCGCTAAAATAAGCGGCGATCGCTTCGGCGGTGGTGCGCGCCGCGCGCTCGCGCCATTGCTGCGACGTGAGGTTGGCGAGATCTTTTTCGCTAGAGAGGTAGCCAAGCTCCAGCAGCGCCGAGGGCACGTCATGCGCCTTCAGCACGACGAAGCTGGCGGAACGGCTCGGGTTTTTATTGAGGCTGCCGGCTTCTCGCCATTTGCCGACCAGCGAGGCGGAAAAATCTCGCGCGAGGGCGCGCGTCTCGCGGCGGGTCAGATCGAACAGAATGTCGCCAATTTCCTCGGCCTCGGCTTTTTGTTCGAGGCCGGCGGATTGGTCGGCGAAATTTTCATGTTCGGCGATTCTCGCGGCTTCGGCGTCGGAGGCGCGCGAGGCGACCGTGTAGACCGTAGCGCCTTCGACGTTTGGCGAGCCCAGCGTGTCGGCGTGAATGGACAAAAACAGCGCCGCGCCGTGCTGGCGCGCGAAACGGACGCGGTCGTCGAGGGAGATGAACACATCGTCGTTGCGGGTCAAAAGCGCGCGCAAGCGGCCCTGCGCCTCGATCGCTTCTTTCAATGTTTTGGCGAATTCGAAAACAATGGTTTTCTCCAGCTCGCCATGCCTGCCGGCGGCCCCCACGTCGACGCCGCCATGACCCGGGTCGATCACCACCAACGGTTTGTCCGATTCGTCGCGAACCGGCGGGCGCTCGGCGATCTGCGGCGGCGCGGCAGCTTGGGCTGCGGCTTGGGCGACGGCGCGCAGATGTTCCGCCGCGGCTTCCGCGAATTTAGCCGCGTCGATCGGCGCGAGCGCGATTTCGAGCCTCACCCCCTCGGGCTTCGCAACGCTCTCGGCGCGCAACGCCTTGGCCGGGCGGGCGAGTTCGATCACGATCCGGGAGCGGCCCGGCGCAAATTGCCCGAAACGGTACGATTTTACTAGTGAGGACGAAGCGCCGGCCGTTTTGCCAGGCGCCGCCTCGCGGCCGGTCATCGGATCGAGCCGGAACGCCACTTCGGGCAAATCGACGATGATTCGGTCGGGTCCCGTCACTGCGAAAACCTCGACGGGAACCGGCGCCGAAAGCTCGAACAACAAGCGGGTTTCGCTTGCATGCTGGTCCACGCGCGCGGCTATCGCCGAAACCACGACCGCTGGCGGAGCCTGCGCAGCCGAGCCCTCCGCCGCCAGGGCGGACGCAGCCAAGACGGCGAAAACTGTCGCCGACGCCAGAGTCGTGAGCAGGCGCCGCGGCCAACCGGAGAAGCGCAAGTCGTAGGTCACGGTGGAAAACCTCAACCACGGCGGCGCGATCGCGCGCGGCGCTGGGGTGAATCGAATCTGAAACACTCTGGTTAAGAGAGCGTTAGCCTCGTCGACGCCCTTTGGCCAGATTTTTTTCGCCTCTGCGCGGAGCTCGCCCGGCCCGTCCCCGGATTTCCGGCGCTTGCGGTAATTCGGCGTTGGCGCTATGTAGGAGATGGCTCCCCACAGGCTGGGCGCCGCGCAGAGCTTGCGTGGGCGCCTCTTCCGAGGTCGAATCGCCCGCCAGGCGGAGAACCAAATGCTTCGGTCGCGCGCCTTTAGCTGCGCCGGTTCCGACAGATAGGCGTTATATCCTTGGCGTCGAAAGGTTTTTTGTGACGAACTCATGGCCAGTGTTCATGGCTATGTCCATGGCGGGCGATCACCCGGCGACACGCTTCGTTGGCTTGGTAGCCACGATCGGGCGCGCAGGCGGTTGCGCCATGACCCGTCATTCTGCTCCTCCACTCGATTCTCGCGGCGGCTTGCGCCGTTTCCGCCTCAATCGATTGGAAAATCTGTCCCCCGGCCGCCGCGCCGGTCAGCGCGCGCGAAGCCCCACAACTCCTTCTCCTCCAGACACATGCGTTTGCGCGAAATGGCCCCGCCGAACAGCGGCCGCCGGGCTCCAGGACGAGTCCGGGCGGATGCCGCCGGCCCTGCCACGCGCGACGCGGCAAAGAGTCTCCCATGGCCAACAAAATGCTTATAGACGCCTCCCACCCGGAGGAAACCCGGGTGGTGGTGGTACGCGGTAACAAAGTCCAGGAATTTGATTTCGAAGCCGCTGATAAAATGCCGTTGCGAGGTAATATTTACCTCGCCAAAGTGACGAGGGTGGAGCCCTCGCTCCAAGCCGCCTTCGTCGATTACGGCGGCAATCGCCATGGCTTTCTGGCTTTTGCCGAAATCCATCCCGATTATTACCAGATCCCGGTCGCCGACCGCCTCGCATTGCTCGAGGAGGAGAGTCGCGCCCATCGCCAGGCCGAGGAAGAAGAACATCGTCCCCAGACGCAGGGGCGGGGCAGGCGCTCGCGGCGCCGCCACAATAACGATGGCGCCGAAAAGCGCGCCGCGACCAACGACGGCGTGATTGTCGGGCCGGCGCCCGGCGATGACGAGGAGGCGGCGCGTCCCGACCAGGACAACGACGCTCAGGGCTTCGGAATGCAGCCGTTCGAGGCTCCGGGAGAAGAACCGCGGGGCGTCGAGACGCAGGGCGGCGAAGACTATCTTTCGGAAGCGCGAAGTTTCGAAGCTCAACCCTTCGAGAGCCTCGAAGCGCCGCAAGAAAACCTCGCCGAGCCAGCTGAAGAGCCGCAAGAGTCTGGCGCTGCTCAAGATTTGGCGGAACAGCCCAAGGCGGAGACGGATTTGCCGCCGCCCCAGGACGAGCACGCGGGCGAGCCGATCTTGGTCGACCCTTCGGGCTTTGGCGTGGTCGAAGTCGGTTCCGCCGAAGAGGCCGAGTTCGAGCCCGCCGAGCAGGATCACGAAGCCAGGGCGCGGCGCCAGGACGAGCGCGACGAGCAACACATCCGCGAGCGCGAGGAAGCCCGGCGGCCGCCCGCGCAGTACGACGACGAACACGACGACGACCATGACGACGAGGCCGATCACGTCGAACATATCGGCGGCGACGCGATGGAGGAAGTTCCTTTCCGCGCCACGCGTTCGCGCCGGCAGTACAAAATTCAGGAAGTGATCAAGCGCCGTCAGGTGCTTCTGGTGCAGGTCGTCAAGGAGGAGCGCGGCAACAAGGGGGCGGCGCTCACCACCTATCTCTCGCTCGCCGGCCGCTTTTCCGTGCTGATGCCCAACACCGCGCGCGGCGGCGGCATTTCGCGCAAGATCACCGACGGCGCCGATCGCAAACGGCTCAAGGAGATCGTCCACGAGCTCGAAGTGCCGGAGGGCATGGGCGTCATTTTGCGCACCGCCGGCGCCACCCGCACCAAGGCCGAGGTCAAGCGCGATTTCGAATACCTGCTGCGCATGTGGGAGAGCGTGCGCGAACTGACGCTTCGCTCCAGCGCCCCGAACCTCGTGTATGAAGAGGGCTCGCTGATCAAGCGCGCCATCCGCGACCTCTATGGCCGCGACGTCGACGAGGTTGTGGTTTCGGGAGAAGCGGCGCATCGCGAGGCGCAGGACTTCATGCGCATGCTCATGCCGAGCCACGCCAGAAACGTCAAACTGCACCGCGAAGCGACGCCGATCTTCGCCGAAGCTGGCGTCGAAGCGCAACTCGACGCGATGTTTTCCACGCAGGTGACGCTGAAATCCGGCGGCTATCTGGTGATCAACCAGACCGAGGCGCTTGTCGCCATCGACGTGAACTCCGGACGTTCGACGCGCGAACACAATATCGAGGACACGGCGCTGCGCACCAATCTGGAGGCCGCCGACGAAGTGGCGCGCCAGTTGCGCCTGCGCGATCTCGCCGGGTTGATCGTGATCGATTTCATCGACATGGAGGAAGGCCGCAACAACCGCGCGGTCGAACGCCGCATTAAGGACGCGCTGAAAAACGACCGCGCGCGCATTCAGGTTGGCCGGATTTCGCATTTCGGCCTGCTCGAGATGTCGCGCCAGCGCATTCGCACCGGCGTGGTCGAAGGTTCGACCGCGCCCTGTCCGCATTGCGCCGGCGCCGGCACGGTGCGCTCCACCGCCTCGATCGCGCTGCATGTGCTGCGCATTCTGGAGGAGGCCCTGGTGCGCAGCTCCGCCCACGACATCACGCTGCGCACGCGCGCCGTGGTGGCGCTTTATATCCTCAATCAGAAGCGCACCCACCTTCAGGACCTCGAACGGCGCTTCGGCGTGCATATCACCGTCGCCGCCGACGACACCTTGACTGGCGCGAATTATCACGCAATCGAGCGCGGCGAACCAGCCTCCGGCTTGCGCGCGCCGCCATTGCAGCATTTGCGAGTCGATTCTCTCAAAGCCGATCTTATCGAGGAGGAGGTCGCCGAAGAAGAAATGGCGCCCCTCGAAGAGGCGGAAGAACCCGCTTTGGAGCCGGTTCGCGAGCCTCGGCGCGGCCATGCGCGCGGCGCCAGGACGGGTTTCGAGCGCCAAGCGCCGCCGCGCCGCGAGATCGTCGAGACCGAAGCCGACGCCGCGGCGGAGCCGCGCGCCGAGGGTGAGGAAGACGCGGAAGGCTTGTCTCGCTCGCGTCGACGCCGCCGGCGTCGCGGTCGCGGTGGCGGCGGTCAGGTTGGGGAGCTGGCGCAGCCCGGCGCGGATCAACCGTCCGACGAAGGCTTGGCGTTCATGGCGCATATCGAGGGTGTCCCGGCGCCCATCGAGGAAGGCCGCCGTCCCGAGCGCGAAAACCGGGGCCGCGGGCGTGGCCCAGGCCGCTGGACCCGCTCGACGCCGCTTGCCCCGGAATTCCGGGAGCCGGCGATTTTTCCGCCGGACGAAGGCGCGCTTCAAACGAGCCTTGTGTCGCCGATAGAGGCGCATGTGCCGCAATTCGATCACGCGGAGTCGACGCCGGCGCCGCAGACGATCGAGATCGGCGAGCATGCCGCCGAGGCGCCGCTCCGGGAGGATGCCGACCAACCGGATCGCGCCGCGCCGGAGCCCGCGCAAACGACGGAGGCTTCCGAGAGGGGCGAGGCGCCGCCAGCCGCTCAGCCCGAACCCGAAGCGCCCCCGCCCGCGCCGACTGCGACCGTCATCACCAAAGCCGATCCGGCGCAGCCCAAAAAGGGCGGCTGGTGGCAGCGCGCCAGGGCGTCTCTCGGGGGCGACAACCGATAATTATGTCGAGCGGCTCAGCCATGCGCCGAGCCGCTCGACGCCCAAGGCGACATCCTCCGGCGCCCCCGCGTAGGAAATCCGCAAGGTCGAGCCGCCTCGCGCGCGGTCGAAATCGACGCCGGGCGTGACGGCGACGCCGATCTCCTCCAGCATATCCCCGCAGAACCGCGCCGAATCCGCCGTCAGATGCGAAACGTCGGCGTAGATGTAAAAGGCGCCGTCCGGCGGCGCGAACAGTGGTAGTCCGATTTGCGGCAGCCGCCGCAGCAGTAGAGCGCGGCTTTGCGCATAGCTCGCTTTGATCGCTTCGAGCTCGTCGCCGGCGTCGAAGGCGGCCAGCGCGGCGCGCTGCGACAGCGTCGGCGCGCAGATGGCCAGAGATTGCTGTAATCGCTCCATGGGCCGCGCCAGACTTTCCGGCGCTATAGCCCAGCCGAGCCGCCAGCCGGTCATCGCGTAATATTTCGAGAAAGAGTTGACGATGATTGCATTGCGCGAAAATCGCAGCGCAGTCTCGGCGCGCCCTTCATATTCCAGCCTGTGGTAGATTTCGTCGCTGACCAGCAAAACGCCGGCGTCCTCGCAGAAGGCGCAGATTCTTTCCAGCTCCGCCGGCGCGATCATCGCGCCGGTTGGATTGGCCGGGCTCATCAGCAGCAGTCCGTCGAGGCGCTCTCGTCGATGTGCGATCTCGATCCACTCCGCGGTCGGCGCGAAGCGTGTTTCCGCCCCGACCTCGATCGGCGAAACAATAAGCCCGAGCGCCTCCAGAATATTGGCGTAGGCGGGATAGCCCGGCTGAACGACGCCGATGCGCGCGCCCGCGTCAAAGCCGGCGAGAAAGGCCAGCAGAAAAGCCCCGGACGAGCCAGTGGTGACGATGACGCGGTCGGAGGCGACCTCGACGCCGTAATGCTCCGCGTAATGGCGGGCGATGCGGTCGCGCAAAACGGCGTCGCCCAGCGCTTCGCCATAGCCGAGCGGGCCTCCTTGCAGCGCCGTGACCGCCGCCGCGCGGACGACCCGCGGCGCGGGCGCGCCGGGTTCGCCAAGTTCCATATGAATAATGTGGCGCCCCGCCTGTTCGAGGCGCCGCGCGTGGCGCAACGCGTCCATCGCCATGAAGGGCGCGACGGCGGCGCGGCGGGAGGGTTTGGGCGGGCTCATCGCCCGCCTTATAGCGCATTGGCGGCGCGGCGGCTCTCCCGTTAAACCCTAAACGTCAGGAAGCGCCCCCGCCCTTCCGCGCGCGCATAAAGGATTCGAACTCCTCGCGGTCCCTGGCGCGGCGCAATTCTTCGATATGCTGGGCGAAATCGCGCTCGGCGTCGGCGAGCTTGCGGCGCTCCGCCTCCAACCGGGCCAGTTCGCTTTCGCGCCATTCGTCGAAGGCGACATTGCCGGTGGAGCGCCAGCCGCCGGAAGCCTTGTGCCCGCAGCCGAACCCGCCTTGCGCGTAGAACGTCTGCTGAAAGCCAGCGGCCTTTTCGCGGGCGAAGGCGAAAAGATCGCCTTGATAACCATGTTGCCGCTGCCACATCTTGGCGAACAGAATGGCGAGCCCAATCGGCCAGAACACGATGAAGCCCAAGACCATCGCCGCGATTTCAAACGGCTTCCAGTGCATGCGCCCGCAGTATCCGCTTCGCGCGTCATAAGAGGACGACATGCGGGATCCCCGATAACAGCCCATGATTCGCTCCAAGGTTCATCGCGCCGGCCCGATCCGCGCCGGCCGCCATGAATCTAAGACGCGCTCCGCCTCGCGCAAGGGGCGCGGACCGTACCGGCGCTCGTCGTCCTGCTTTAGCACCAACCGAACTTTGCGAAGACGCGAAAGAAGCCGGCGGCGCGTCTCGCGCCGCCGGCTTCATCGAACAATCGTTCGGATTTTATCTGGACACGTAGGGCGGCGCGGCGGTCGGGGCGCCAATCGACACCCATACATTTGGATTTTGCTCGGACTGACGCTTGACGAAGCGATAGGGCGTCTTGTTCCAGGCTTTCACCTCGTCCATGAGATTGTCGAGCACGAACTCGCCGCGATTGGTCTTGACGGTCAGGATCGCATGGCCGTCGCCATTGCTTTCCTTGACCACGGTCATCAGCAGCGCCTGCCGGGGGAAGCCCTCCGCCATCAGCATGCGGCGCTTGAGCAGCGCGTAATCCTCGCAGTCGCCCCTGCCGTCGGTGGGATAATCCCATTGATCGACGACGCCCCAGTGGTCCATATCGGACACGGGCTCGATAGTCTTGTTCACCCAGGCGTTAATCTGCTGGATTTTGCGCATGACGGCCGGGGTCAAGGCGATAGGCTGGGAGGCGCGGTCGTCGTCCGGGCATTCGCTCGCGTAGCGGCTGCAAAACTCCACCCAGCCGTAGGGAACGCTGGTGTCGGCGCCCACCGAGGCATAAGTCACCGCGTCGGGCCCGGCGATGCTCGCTTCCGCGATCGCGAAATAAACCGTCGCAACAAGAGCCATGGCCATGGCCGCCTTGGTGATGAAGCCAAACATTCTCGCCTCCATTCGATGATGCGAGAATAAGACTGTTGTTTTGCCGCCCCAGAAAGTAATTCAGCTGCATTTTATGCGAATTCGTTTAGATTTGGACAGATCATAAGTAAGTATAATTTTTTCGTGGGGAAATACGTAAAATTGCGCCTTTCTCACCATATCGCTGATTTTAAATGGATTAAGTCGACAAGATCAGCCGCGGCATCGGCCCGCCAAACAGCGCCGGGCCGCGCCGGAGCGCAAAGCTTAACGCGGCCGGCCAAAAGTCGTTAATTCTGGCGATCGACGCCCCGGACCGGCGTCGATAGTCGCCATATTTTCTCGGTCGTTTTCTTGCGCGAATTACCGCTCAGGACGGGCGTCGCCTTCGTTTCGTCATATGGACGGCGGATGAATTGACGTGGTTTCGACATGGCGCCAGTTTCGGCGATCCGTGCTAAGCTTGCGCGGGTTTCACATGAGCGCGGACATGAGCCAGAACATCGACAGCGAGAACAATTTCAAGTCTGCCGGAAAGAGAGGGGCGCTCGCGCGCTTCGCCGGCGCCGCGCTTGGGGCGAGCTTGATTCTTTGCGGAGCGGCGACGGTGAGCGGCGCTCAGGCGCAAACACACCAAAGCCTTGCCGCCGCCGCGCACGATTCGAAGTCGACCCTGTCGAAATTCGAAGCTCGCCGCATTCGCCACACTTGCCAGGAAAAAGCCAATGAGCGCGCAGCCAAAGGCGCGGAGCGCGAGGCTTTTTTGACCAAGTGCTTTTTTGGACGCACCGCGCTTCGTAGCGTGCGGCGCGACTGCGCCAAACAGGGCGCGGCGAAGGGGCTCGAAAAACCGACGCTGCGCGAATTCGTGCGCGAATGCGTCAAGGAACAGCGCATAAAGCAGAAGCTGCCGGAGTGAGGCGAGCGCCCCGCCCCGGCGCGGGGGCGTTCTTTTAAGGCGTCCGCCTCTAAAGTGTTGGCGCGACGACGCGCACCCGGCGTTTTACGCCGTCGGGGCCGAGTGTCTCGCGCCACTCGCCCTGCTCCTGACCGCCGGCGGGCGCAGCGATCGCGCCGGTCGACCCGTTGTTGGTCGGAGCCTCGCGTCGCGTCGATTGCTTTTTGTTGTCGCCGGCGCGGTCGCGCGCATCGCCCGAAGACTGTGGACGCGAGAGTTGCTCCGCCTGTTCTTCGGTGACCATGACATCCTTGCTGTTCGAAGCGGCGAGAAGGCGCTCGGCGTCCGCCAGCGCTTCCGCCCAGCTTTTGTCGGGCGGCTTGCAGCCGCAGGCGGAGACGTGCGTTTTCTGGAACTTGAGCGCGTTGGGGTGATCGGCGTAGCTGTCGCCGTCGATCGACACGGCCGTGTTGAGTTCGCCCCAGGGCGATTTCGTATAGAGCGTCGCCTCGGCGTTGGGGCAGAGCGCCTTGCACAGCGCGTTGAGCTCGTCGAGATTGCCGCGCCGCGCCGAATAGCTCACCGGAAAAAAGCCGCCGTCGCATTGGCGCACGCAAATCGCCAGACTGCCGCCAACGCGGTAGCCATCTGGCTCGCCCGGCTCCGTCCCGTTTAGGGGATCGTCCGGTTGCGCGCGCATCGGAACGCGCCGCAGCTCCGGAGTCTCGCGCGGAAAGCCGGCGTCTTGCGACGGAGCGGAGCCGAACAGATCATCGAAGATACTGTGCGGCGTTTCGACCGGCGGCGCGGCGGCCGGCGTCAGTTTCGGGCGGTCGCGGCATTGCGCGTCGTAACGGGCGGTCAGGGCCAATTTGCGCCCGCTGTCGGCCCCCTGTTGCAGAGCGTCGAGATTGGCGCGCATTTGCGCGATGCGGGCGTTGATCTGGCCGCATTGCGGCGGCGGCGCTTCGCCAAAGAACAGGAACTGCTGACGCTCGCAGCCGATCGAGCGCCCATAGGCAGCCGTGCGGTTGAGTTCGCCTTGCTGCTTAGCGGCGGCGGCGCGATAGCGCCCCGAGTCGGCGCCGGCCGCTTGCGCGATCTGCGCCTTAAGGTCGCTGCAATAAGCGTTTTCCGCCCGCGCGGGAGCGATCGACAGCGCGAGGACGGCGACAATGCCCAATGCGCGAGGCAGCCCCGTGGCTGTCGCGAAGAACCCGTCCTGCATGGCCTTCGAGTCGAAATGAATCTGCAGCATCTCTTTTCGCGCAGCCGAGGAACGAAAACGATCGCGACGCTCGCGAATCATCGAAATTGTGAAGGCGATGACTATCGACCAAATCGGCAGGTCGATCAACGCGTGGGCGCGCTTTTGCACATTTCTTCCCCTTTCATGTCGAGAGCAAGGCGCCGAATTTTTGCCGCAGCCTGACGTTTTTCCCTTCCAATGGGGCAAAACATCCCCCATATGGGCGGCGTCACCGCAGGACCGGGGCCGATTTCGACATCGCCGAACCGGGGCGCAAGGAGCGTTTGAACATGAGGTCGCAAATGCGCAATATTCGCACCGTCGCCATGATGCTCGCCCTGTTTGGAGCCGCCTCCGCGCTTGCTGCGGACGCCAGCGGGCCGGATTTGATCTTCCGGCAGTCGACCGATTTCAAACTGCTGACGCCCAACGACAAACTGGCGACCTATGGGGTCGACGATCCGGTCGTCGAAGGAGTCGCTTGCTACTTCACCGCCCACGAGAAGGGCGGAGTCACCGGCATGCTCGGGCTGGCCGAAAACACCTCGGACGTCTCGCTCTCCTGCCGCCAATATGGCCCGGTTAGGTTCAGGGAGAAGTTCTCCCAGGGCGATCAGGTGTTCAGCGCGAAGCGCTCGTTGTTCTTCAAGCGCATGCAGATCGTGCGTGGCTGCGACGTGAAGCGCAACGTGATGGTTTATATGGTCTATTCGGACAAGTTGGTCGAAGGCAGCCCGCAGAACTCGACTTCCGCGCTCTCGCTGGAGCCTTGGGGCGGCGTGGAGCCGCACCAGTGCAAGGACTTTCTGAAATAAGCGAGCCCGAGCTTAAAGGCGCCACAGGAACAGGGCGCGAGACGGGCCATGCGGGGATTCGCTCCCGGAAGGCCGCTTATTCCGAGCAGCTCACCATCGCCGCGTTCGCGGGGCGCGGCGACGTGGAGATCGCTCCCGTCACATCTTCGGCTGCGCCGAAGGCGACCGCCGGTCCGTGGCCATGCGCCTCGCACCAGCCGTCGGCGACGATTTTGCCGCACTCTCGCTTCTGGATGATGCAGTCGACGAGACCATAGCCTTCGTTGTCGGCGATCACATAGACGGCGTTCCGCGCCACCGGAGCCGCGCGGCTAACGCCCTGGTAGGCCGCAGCGAACAGCAGGGCGGCGAGAAGCGGCGCAAATGCGCGCAGCCAGGGCGATCGTTCGAATTTTGTCACCTGCAGCAACATGCTCTTTAGCCTCTCGATACGACGCCGAGGCGCTTCCGATGGTCGTATTGGTATGGCACAGCTGGGTTAACTTACAGTTACATCTTTGCATCGCATGCGCGAGGAAAGCAAAGACGGCCTTTGGCGCTTGACGCGGCGCGCGCGCCGGCGCATGGTCGGGGCCATGACGCTCACGCTCCGCAGCTCCCTTTGTGGTCGGATCATTATCAGCTAGCGCAATCGCTGGCCGGAGCCGTCACGTCTCATCCCCACATGAAGCGACGCCCGGCCGGGAAAGGCCTTTGAGGGAAGCTCCATGTCGCCGCCGCTCAAACTTTACAATACGCTCACGCGCGGGAAGGAAGCGTTCGTCCCGATCGATCCTTCCAATGTGCGCATGTATGTGTGCGGGCCGACGGTCTATGACTTCGCCCATATCGGCAACGCCCGCCCGCTCATCGTGTTCGACGTGCTGTATCGGTTGTTGCGGCATGTTTTTGGCGCGGAACATGTGCGTTATGTCCGCAACATCACCGACGTCGACGACAAGATCAACGCCAGAGCCGCCGAGCGCGGCATTTCCATCCGCGAACTGACCGAAGAAACCAACAAGGTCTTTCAGGCCGACGTGAAGGCGCTGGGCTGCCTGGAGCCCGACGTGCAGCCGCGCGCCACCGAGCATATCGCGCAGATGATCGAAATCATCACGCGGCTGATCACCTCGGGCCACGCCTACGCGGCGGACGGCCATGTGCTGTTCGACGTGCCGTCGATGAAGGACTACGGCCGCCTGTCGCGCCGCTCGCTCGACGAGATGATCGCCGGCGCCAGGGTCGATGTCGCGCCCTATAAGCGCGGCGACATGGACTTTGTGCTGTGGAAGCCCTCGAAAGACAACGAGCCCGGCTGGGACTCGCCCTGGGGCAGAGGGCGCCCGGGCTGGCATATCGAATGCTCGGCGATGAGCTGGAAGCATCTTGGCGAAGTCTTCGACATCCATGGCGGCGGCATCGACCTCGTCTTCCCCCACCACGAAAACGAAATCGCCCAAACCCGCTGCGCCTTCGGCCACGAGGTGATGGCCAATGTCTGGATGCACAACGGATTCCTGCAGGTCGAGGGCGAGAAAATGTCCAAGAGCCTGGGGAATTTTGTCACGATCCATGAGTTGCTGAACACGGAGAAGTTTGGCGGGCGCAAATGGCCCGGCGAAGTGCTGCGCCTGGCGATGCTGCGCACGCATTATCGGCAGCCGATCGATTTTACGGTGAAGGCGCTGGAGGAGGCGGAGGCGATCTTGGATCGTTGGTACGCGGTTGTGGGAGATAAGAAAGTATTGAGCCAATTTTGTGAGCCGGCGTTCGACACCTTGCTCGATGACTTAAACACGCCTGCGTTGATCACGGAACTGCACCATGATGCGCCGGAGCAGCTCAAAAGTTCTGCAAATTTGCTCGGTTTATTGTCCGGCACACTGTCGGAATGGCGAGCAAAAAAGCAATTATTTGCCGGCATAGATAGGAAGTTAGTCGAAACTAGAATCACCACCCGCCTCGCCGCCCGCGCCGCGAAAAACTGGGCCGAGTCCGACCGCATCCGAGACGAACTTTTAGCGATGGGCGTCGCGTTGAAAGACAACAAGGACGGCACGACGACATGGGAGGTCAAGCGGTGAGTCTCGCGCTTGCGCCCCCCCACCCGACCCCGCTTCGCGGGGCCACCCTCCCCGCACGGGGGAGGGATGGGAGCGCCGCGATTCGGCTTGCGCTAATATCGTTTGTGCAATCTCGAGTTTTCGAATTTATACGATACGATAAAGCAGCCCCCATCCCTCCCCTTTACGGGGAGGGTGGCGCGCGAAGCGCGACGGGTGGGGTTCTATCGCAAAAGACTCCCCTCATGGCCAACGCCAAAGCCCGCGCATTGCGCAAATCCATGACGCCGCAGGAAGTGAAGCTTTGGGCGCAGTTGCGCCAATTGCGTCCGCAGGGCTTTCACTTCCGCCGTCAGGCGCCGCTCGAAGGCTATATTCTCGATTTCGTCTGCTTCAAATGCCGCATCATCGTGGAGGCGGACGGCTCCCAACACGGCGAGGATGACGGGCTCGCGCACGACGCGCGCCGCGACGCCTTTTTCGCCGCGCAGGGCTTTCGCACGCTGCGGTTCTGGAACCATGAAATCGACGCTGATCTTCACGGCGTCATAGAGACGATTATCGCGCGGACGCGGGAGAATGCTTCTGGGCTGGAGACAGAGCTGTGAGTCCCGCGCTTGCGGCCCCCCGCCCGACCCTGCTTCGCCGGGCCACCCCCGCAAGCGGGAGGGATCAGCGCCCCGCGACGCGACGCTCAACTGCAATATTTATACGGTCCAATATCTTTAAATTTTTGTGCGAGGATAAGCCGATCGCCATCTCTCCCCTTCGCGGGGAGCGCGGCGCGCCAAGGAGAAAACCCATGTCCGACGACTGGAAAAAATCGCTCCCCTTCCCCATCCATTGGATGAGCTATCTCACGTTCAAGCTGATCGTGCTGGCGCTTGCGACGCTCGCGGCGCTGCGTCTTTGGGGCGTCATCTGATCGTGATGCGCGCGAAAAATGCTCCTTCGTTGCGCCCGGTTCTGCCGGCGGACGCGCCGCGTCTCGCCGCGCTGCTTCGCGCCAGCGTCGAGACGCTCGCGGAGGATTTTTACGACGACGATCAACGCGCCGCCTGGGCGTCCGTCGTCGACAATGAGGCCGCTTTCGGCAAAACGCTAAGCCAAAACCTCGCCATCGTCGCGCTGATCGACGGCGAGATCGCCGGCTTCGCCTCGCTCAAGGATGCGCGCATCCTCGACATGCTCTATGTGCATCCAGACTATGCGCGGCGCGGCGTCGGCTCCGCTCTCGCCGACGCGCTCGAAAGGCTTGGCGCGGCGCGCGGCGCGCAAAGCTTGAGCGTCGACGCCTCCGACGCGGCGCGCGCGTTCTTTGACAAACGCGGCTATATCCCGCAAAGCCGCAACACGGTCGCGATCAAAGGCGAATGGCTCGGAAACACCACGATGACCAAGGCGCTCGCCCCGCCGCTTGCGACAGGACACGCTTAAATGACCAGGCATCGGCTCTCGCTGTTCGACACCACGCTGCGCGACGGCGCGCAGACCACTGGCGTCGACTTTTCGCTCGACGACAAACGGCGGATCGCCGCCATGCTCGACGATCTGGGTGTCGATTATATCGAGGGCGGCTATCCCGGCGCCAATCCGCAGGACACCGAGTTCTTTGCGAAGCGGCCTCCGTTGCGCGCGCGCTTCGCCGCTTTCGGCATGACGCGGCGCCAGGGGCGCTCGGTGGAAAACGATCCGGGCGTCGCGGCCTTGCTCGATAGCGACAGCGACGCGATCGTCTTCGTCGCCAAAGCCTGGGACTATCAAGTGCGCGTCGCGCTGCGCTCGACGCTGGAAGATAATCTGGCGGCGATTGCGCAATCGGTTCAGGCGGCGCTCAAACGCGGCAAAGAAGCCGCGATAGACTGCGAACATTTCTTCGACGGCTTCAAAGCCAATGAAGCCTATGCGCTCGCCTGCGCGCAAGCCGCCGCAGACGCGGGCGCGCGGTGGATCGTGTTGTGCGACACCAATGGCGGAACCTTGCCGCATGAAGTCGAGCGCATCGTCGCGCGCGTGGCGCAAGTTATTCCCGGCGAAAAGCTCGGCGTTCACGCGCATGACGACACGGGCCAGGCGGTCGCCAATTCGCTGGCCGCCGTGCGCGCCGGCGCGCGCCAGATTCAGGGCTCGCTCAACGGTCTGGGCGAGCGTTGCGGCAACGCCAACCTTACGACGATCATTCCGACGCTGCTGCTCAAAGACGAATTTTCGCAAAACTTCGAGATCGGCGTCACATTGGAGAAGCTCGCGCAGCTGACGCGCATCAGCCATGCGCTGGACGAGTTGCTCAATCGCGCGCCCAATCGTCACGCGCCCTATGTCGGCGCCAGTGCCTTCGCCACCAAGGCGGGGATTCACGCTTCCGCCGTGATGACGGATTCGCGCACCTATGAGCACGTCCCGCCAGAGAGCGTCGGCAACCGGCGCCGCGTTCTGGTCTCGGATCAGGCCGGCAGATCGAATATTTTGGCCGAGCTCTCGCGGCTCGGCGTCGATCTCGAAAAGGACGACCCGCGCCTCGCGCGCCTGCTCGACGAAGTGAAAGACAAGGAAGCGCAAGGCTACGCCTATGAGGGCGCCGACGCGTCGTTCTTTCTGCTGGCCAAGCGCGTGATGGGCGAGACGCCGCATTACTTCGACGTCGAGCGATACAGCGTCGCGGTGGACCGGCGCTTCGCCCGCAATGGCGGCTTGGAGGACGCCGGCGCCGAGGCCATCGTCAAGTTGCGCGTGCATGGCGAGACGCGCATTTCGGCGGCGGAGGGCAATGGCCCGGTCAATGCCCTCGACCTTGCGCTGCGCAAGGATCTCGGCGCCTATCAGCGCTATATCGAGGATGTGAAGCTCGTCGATTATCGCGTGCGCGTGTTCCAGGGCGGCACCGACGCGGTGACGCGCGTGCTGGTTGAATGCGCGGATGGCGAAGGCGGCCGCTGGTCGACGGTCGGCGTGTCGGCGAACGTGATCGACGCCTCTTTCGAGGCGCTGGTCGACGCGATCGTCTATAAGCTGCTTCGCGAGGGGGCGGTGTGACGAACCACCCCGCGCCTCAAAATCGTTCGACGATAGCGGCCTCTTGCGCTTCTTTTTTGGCGCGCGCCGCGGCTTTGAGAATCATCGGAATCACATCTTCCACGCGCTCGGCGACGAGATAGCGCATCTCGTAGCCCGACCGTATAAAGCCCTCGCCGCGCATATGCGCGAACAGCGTCAACAACGGGCGCCAGAAACCGCCGATGTCGGCGATCACCAGCGGCTTGAGGTGGCGCCCGAGCTGAATCCAGGTGAGCTGTTCGGCAAGTTCCTCGAGCGTCCCGATGCCGCCCGGCAACGCCACGAAGGCGTCGGCGGCCTCGAACATGCGCTGCTTGCGGACATGCATGTCCGGAACGATCTCAAGTTCGGTGAGGCCGCTCAGCGCAACCTCGCGGTCGTCGAGAAAGCCCGGAATAACGCCGCGCGCTCTGCCGCCCTCCGCCAAAACGGCGCGCGCCACGACACCCATGAGGCCGCACGAGCCGCCGCCGAATACGAGACCGATTCCCGCCCGCGCCAAACCCGTCCCAAGGGCTCGCGCGGCGGAGGCATAGAGCGGATCGTCGCCCGGCGAGGAGCCGCAATAGACGCATATGTTTTTTATCTCGGTCATGATTCGTCTCTTTGTCCGGCCCGGCGCTTTTTACGCAAGGAAGTATGGAGATCAAGCGTTGCTTTTTTGTGTTGCAAGATGCGCCGCCAGCCTAAACGTCCTATATCACCCCAAACCCCGGACGCCGGGGCGCCCCTCGAATGGATCGCACAATGCTCAGAATGGGAAGCCGCGCCTCCGGCAATCGCGGCGGCGAGGCGGAAGTCGCCAACGCCAATTTCAAGGACGCCAGTCTTATCGGGACGCTCGCCCATCTTTGGCCCTATATCTGGCCCAAGGGCCAGCCCGACCTCGAACGACGCGTGCTGCTCACTTTCGTCCTGCTGCTCATCGGCAAATTCGTCAACACGGCCGTCCCCTACGCTTTCAAATGGGGCGCCGACGCGCTCGATCAAAGAGGCGAGGCGGCGATCCCTTCGCTGCTCGCCGGCGCGGTGGGCTTTACAGTTCTCTATGGCGTGCTGCGCATCGTGCAGGCGCTGCTGACGCAGGCCCGCGACGCATTGTTCGCGGCGGTGGCGATGCATGCGGTGAAGCGCCTCGCCAGCGATGTCTTCGTTCATATGCACGAATTGTCGATGCGCTTTCACATCAACCGCAAGACCGGCGGATTGACGCGCGTGCTGGAGCGCGGACGCGACGCGATCGAGACGCTGTCGCGGCTGGTGATGTCGTCGGGAGCGCCCACCATCGTCGAATTCGTTCTGGTGCTGGCGGTGTTTCTCTGGCAGTTTAATTGGACTTACGCGCTCGTCACGGCGATCACGATTTTTCTTTATCTTGGCTATACGGCGCTGGCCACAAATTGGCGCATCAGCATCCGCCGCGCGATGAACGAGAGCGACGTCGACGCCAATGTGAAGGCCATCGACAGCCTGCTCAATTACGAAACCGTCAAATATTTCTGCGCCGAGCAGCGCGAAGCGGAACGCTATGACAAATCGATGGAGCGCTATCGCGTAGCCAGCATCGACTCATACACATCGCTGGCTATTCTCAATGCCGGTCAGGCGGCGATCTTCACGATCGGCCTGACCCTGGTGATGATCATGTGCGTCTATGACATTCGCGCCGGGCGCGCCTCCCTCGGCGACTTCGTGCTGATCAACGCGATGATGATCCAGCTTTATCAGCCGCTCAATTTCATGGGTACGTTTTATCGCGAGGTGCGGCAGGCGGTCGTCGATATCGAGCGCATGTTCTCGATCCTTGGCCAAAATCCCGAAATCTCCGACCGCCCGGGCGCGCCGCCCCTCGCCGTGTGCGAGGGCCGCGTCACATTCGAGGACGTCGAGTTTTACTACGACCAGAAGCGGCCGATTTTGCGCGGCGTGAGCTTTGATGTGAAGCCCGGCAAGACGCTGGCCATCGTCGGACCGTCCGGAGCCGGCAAATCGACGATCTCGCGCCTGCTGTTTCGCTTCTATGAGCCCCAGCGCGGGCGCATATTGATCGACGGTCAGGATATTCTCGCCGTCACCCAAACTTCCTTGCGCGCGGCGATCGGCATGGTGCCGCAGGACACCGTGCTGTTCAACGATTCGATCGGCTACAACATCCGCTATGGCCGCTGGGACGCCAGCGACGCCGAGGTGCGCGAGGCGGCGGCGCTGGCGCAGATCGACCGCTTCATCGCCTCCGTTCCCGGCGGCTATGAGGCTCAGGTCGGCGAGCGCGGGCTGAAACTTTCCGGCGGCGAGAAGCAGCGCGTCGCCATCGCGCGCACGATTCTAAAGGGACCGTCGATTCTGATTCTCGACGAGGCGACTTCGGCGCTCGACAGCTTCACCGAGCACGAGATTCAGGAAGCGCTACGCCGCGTCGCCAAGGGCCGCACGACGCTGGTGATCGCGCATCGTCTCTCGACGGTGGTCGAGGCGGACGAGATCGTCTTTCTCGACCACGGACGCATCTCCGAGCGCGGAACGCATCAGGAATTGCTCGATAAAAACGGCGAATACGCAGCGATGTGGAACCGCCAGCGCGAGGCGGCGGAGGCGCGGGCGAAACTGCTGGCGGCGGAGGAGGAGGGCCTGGAGGCGGAGTGAGCCGGGCCGCCCCCGCACTTGCCCCGGCGGCGGCGATCCTATAGCAGGGATTTGGGCCGGCTCGGCGCGGGGCCGCGGCCTTATCCTAGAGACATGCGCCGAGGCGAAAACCAACATGAGCCAGAAGCCGATCAATCTCCTGCATCTCTCCACGCTGGTCGCCGTGGCGATCCTCGTCGGCACCGAGTTGGTGGGCGCTTCCTGGGCCGCCGGATGGGCGCTGGGCGGCTTGTTTCAGCTCGATCCTCTGGTCAGCCACATCTTCGAGGTGGCGTTCGCGCTCCTGGGCTTCGTCGGCCTCTATTTCTTCATGCGCGCCGCCGTACGCAACGAGCCCATTCGCGGCTGACCCACACGCCGATTTTTTAAGATATAGCGGGCAGGCTTGGCTCCTTTCCGCGCGAAAACACGCCTGAAGGATAAGCCCATGACCGAGACTCCCGATCGCCGCGCCTTTCTCAAGGCCGCCGCCGCGACTGGCGCCCTCGGCGCCATCGGTGCGCCGCCGGCCGGGGCGCAGACGGCCTCCGGCCTGAAATTTAGCGCGCCGACGCCCTTTTCCTTCGAAGCGCTGCAGGAAGAGGCGCGACGGCTGATCAAGGAGCCCTATCGCCCGCCGGCCGTGCCGGACCCGCAGATCACCAGCAAGATCGATTACGAAGCCTGGGGCAAAATCACCTACAACACCGATTACGCGCTTTACGCCGCGGGCCAGGAGCGTTTTCCGGTCGAGTTCTTCCACCTCGGCATGTTCTTCAAAAAAGCCGTGCGCATTCACAAGGTCGAGAGCGGCGAGGCGCGCGAGATTCTCTACGATCCCGCCTATTTCAACATGCCAGCCGACTCCATCGCGCAGCAGCTCTCGCCCGGCGCGGGCTTCGCCGGCTTTCGCCTGCAGGAGTCCAAGAACAGCCAGCTGGACTGGAAGAAGAACGACTGGGTGGCCTTTCTCGGCGCCTCTTACTTTCGCGCCATCGGCGAGTTGCGCCAATACGGAATGTCGGCGCGAGGAATAGCGCTCGACACCTGGGTTGCCGACCGCTCCGAGGAGTTCCCCGACTTCTCGCACATCTATATCGGCCCGGAGACCGAGGACGGCGTCGTGCTACACGCGCTGCTCGAAGGCCCGTCGATCGTCGGCGCGTACCGCTTCCTGATGACGCGCGGCAAGGGCGTCGTCATGGACATCGACTGCAAGCTGTTTTTGCGCGGCGGGTTCGTCCGTTTCGGCGTAGCGCCGCTGACGTCGATGTATTGGTTTTCGGAAACCAAGAAGTCGACGGCGATCGACTGGCGCCCGGAGGTCCACGACTCCGACGGATTGTCGATGTGGACCGGCGCCGGCGAGCGGCTGTGGCGCCCGCTCAACAATCCGTCGCGCGTGATGGCCTCGGCCTTTGGCGACAATAATCCCAAGGGCTTCGGGCTGATGCAGCGCGACCGCAGTTATGACCATTATCTTGATAATGTGTTCTACGACCGCCGCCCGAGCGTTTGGATCGAGCCCAAGGGCGATTGGGGCAAGGGCGCTATTCAACTGATCGAAATTCCGACCGACGATGAAATTCACGACAATATTGTCGTCGTCTGGGTGCCCGAGAAGCCCGCCGTTCCCGGCGCCGAGTTCGACTTCTCCTATCGCCTGCATTGGCTCGCCGACGAGCCTTTTCCGACGCCGCTCGCCCGCTGCGTCGCGACGAGGCTGGGCAACGGCGGCCAGCCCGGCAAGCCGCGCCCCAAGGGCGTGCGCAAATTCATGGTCGAATTTTTAGGCGGGCCGCTGGAAAAATTGCCGTTCGGCGTCAAGCCGGAGCCGGTGCTCTGGGCCTCGCGCGGGACGTTCTCCTATATCTTCACCGAGGCGGTGTTCGACGGCGTGGTCGGCCATTGGCGCGCCCAGTTCGATCTGACCGTGACGGGCGAAGACCCGGTGGAGATGCGGCTGTTCTTGAAGAACGGCGACACGGTGCTCTCGGAAAACTGGCTGTATCAGTATCACCCGTTTTGAGCGCGAGAGCGCCTGGGCGCCGCCGCCGCCGGCGCTCATTCGATCTCCGCGTCGTAGCTTTCGATGTTTTTCGCGCCGCGGAGCGTGAAATGCCACCATTCACGCGGATAATTATCGAAGCCGTGGCCCCGCATCAGCGCAACGAGCCTGGCGCGATTGGATCGCGCGGCGCCGCGCTTTAGAGCGCCCGTCCAGGAGCGCCGGTCGAAAAAATCGAACGGCGTGCCAAAATCCCAGCCCTTCACGCCGAGGTCGATCGCCAGCCCGGTCGAATGACCCGACTTTTCCGCAATATAGCCTTGAGCGAATAGCGCCTGCTTCTCGACATTGGGATAATAGGCCGGCTTGGCTTTTTCGTCGTCGTTTTTCGACCAATCGACGAAAGCCGCCACCGCGCGCCTCGGGCGATAGCAATCATAGACAACGAGATCGAAACCTTTGGCGCGCGCCTCGGCCTGAGCCGCCGCCAGCGCCCGCGCCGCTTCGATCCGCAGCCAACATTGCCCCGCGCGATAGCCCGGGACGGGCCTGCCGGTGAAATTATTGGGACCGGCGTAACGCATCTCTTGCACGACGCCGGGCGCGATTTCCGAAAGACGCACAAAGCCGGGCGGCAACTCTCCTGCTCGCGCCGGCAAAGCCAGGGCGACGAGCGCCGCGACGCCGCATGAGCGCGCAAAATCGCCAAGGCGACATGGTTCGCGTCGGTCCGCAACGTGCGCCAGCGCACGCCGCGATGGCGCCGCATCGCTTAAATAATGAAACATTCCACCACTCCGTTTGGAGGACGCTATGCAGACAGACAAAGACAAGCACCGCAATGAAGCCGTGATATTTGCGGCGCTTCCGAGCCTGGAGCCGGCCATGGCGGCCGATCGCTGCGCAGCGACCGATCCCGCCGGGGCGCCGCTCAAAATCCGCGACACAGATGAGAACATCACGGGAATAATTGGCAACGGCTGCGTCGTGCAACTGCTGCGAGAGGGTTCCGACGACGCCGGTAAACCATGGGCCTATGTAGCAAGTCTCGACGGAAACCCTATTGGTTGGGTCTATCGCGAATTCATCAGCTTCTACTGACGATGGCGGCGCCGGGAGCATCCGCGCTCATCCCCTGGGCGCGACGCTGGCCGCTGTCTGGCCGAACAGAATCTGACGTTCCTCGTCGGTGAAACCGCTGCGCTCACGTTGCAGATGCGCGCCGGCGGCATAGGCGCGCGCCACTGCCGGACGGGCGGCGATGGTCTCGAACCAGCGCTCGACATTAGGAAAATCCTTGAGATTTTGACCCTGCGCCTCGTAAGGGACGATCCAGGGATAGGCGGCCATGTCGGCGATCGAATATTCTCCGGCCAAAAAAGGCGCCTGCGCCAGCCGGCGGTCGAGCACGCCGTAAAGACGGTTGGTCTCGTTGACATAGCGGTCGATGGCGTAAGGAATCTTCTGCGGCGCGTAGCGTCCGAAATGGTGGTTCTGGCCGGCCATCGGCCCGAGCCCCCCCACCTGCCAGAAGAGCCATTCCAGCGCACGCACGCGGTCACGCATCTCTTTCGGCAGGAATTGGCCGGTCTTTTCTGCAAGATATACAAGGATCGCGCCGGATTCGAACACCGACAGCGGCCCGGCGCCGTCTTGCGGCGCGTCGTCGACTATCGCCGGCATCCGATTGTTGGGCGAAATCGCTAGAAACTCCGGGCGGAACTGCTCGCCCTTGCCGATGTCGACCGGAGCGATTCGATAGGGAACACCCGCCTCCTCCAGAAAAATCGCGACTTTATGCCCATTGGGGGTCGGCCAATAGTGAAACGTGATCATGTTCACTCCTTTCCGCTGGCGGAACAAATAGGCGCTTTGACGGTTTGCGTCACGCGCGCGCGCCCCGCATCAGGTAATTTCCGGCGAAGCGGGCGGCGGTCCGTGTTAAGAAAACGCCTCGAAACAAGAAAGTATCGACGCGGAGCAAACGTCATGATCCTTCGCAGCGCAAAAATTCTTCTCGCCGGCGGCGTGGGCCTGCTGGCCTTGTTGATCGGTCTCGATAATATTTTGGATTACGAGACCAATTTCGCGGCGGTGCAGCACATTTTGTCGATGGACACGATCCCGTCCGGCTCGCCGCTCGCCTGGCGGTCGATCCACAGCGCAGCGGCGCACCATCTGGCCTATGGCTTCATCATCGCCGCCGAGCTTTGCGCCGGCGCGCTGAGCCTTTTCGGAGCGGCGCGGCTGGCGCAGGCGAGAAAGGACACAGGCCGCGTCTTCAACAAGGCCAAGGACGTCGCAATATTGGGGCTCGTCGTCGCGCTGTCGCTGTATTTCTTGGGATTCACCATTGTCGGCGGGGAATGGTTCCAAATGTGGCGCTCGGACGGCTGGAACATGCAGGAGCCAGCCTTCCGCTTTGTCGGCGCCGTGGGGATTATCTTGCTGTTTCTGACCCAAGGCGACGGAGATCTCCACGCCGACGAATGATCGCTTTTGGCGCCAACCCGCCCGCTTTGCGATAGGCGATTGCGCCAGCTCTTCGCGACTGCAGCAATCCTCCTGGCTCGTCAAATGTGGCGGAACGCCACGGGACAAGCTGAAAAAAATTGATATATGATGCAGCGAGGCGCGTTTTGAGGATGCCGCCGCATTTTTAAAGACACGCTCGTCCAAGGAGCGACAAGAGCCGGCGGCGCTGGACGGCGACTATGTCGAGACGCGTCTTGCGCTGAAAAAATCGGTCGAAACACACGAAAAGAAAGAATGGGGAGTTCGACAATGAATAAGAGATTTCTCGCCGTCGCGATGTTGGCGACGGTCGGCATGGCGAGCGAGGCCTACGCCCATGGCGGCGTCAGCCTCGACCAGGGCCAGTGCATCATGAAGATCGGGCCGGACACGATGACCTTCACCGGCTATCAGCCGCTCAAATCGCGCGAGCAGTTCTGCGACGATATCCCCGACGCCGGCCCCACCATCATCGTGCTCGACGCCCAGCAGGACGAATTGCGCGATATGGCGCTGGAAATCCGCATCCTGCGCAATGTCGGCCAGAAGGACGACAGTGAAAACCTCGAAGCCAACACCGAGATTTACGTCCCCCCCAAAAAATACAAGACCGGCACCCTGAATTTTGAATATAACTTCGCCAAGAACGGCAATTTCATCGGTCTGGTGAAAGCCCGCAGCGACGACGGGACGAAGGAATACGTCTCGCGCTTTCCTTTCGCGGTCGGCCAAACCGCGAGCAAGGATATTCTCACCGCCCTCGTCCTCGGCGCCGCCGGCATTATCGGCTTCGGCCTCTGGTATAAGCACGCCTTCATCGACAAGAAGAAGCCCGCTGCGCCCAAAGGGTGACGCAAAGTCCTTAATCCAGTTCGACAATATGGCCGTCGCGTAGAGTCACGCGGCGGTCCAGCTGCTTGGCGAGTTCGAGATTATGCGTCGCGACCAAGGCCGCGAGGCCGCTTCCGCGCGCCAGCGTCATCAGTGTGGCGAACACATGCTCCGCTGTGCGCGGATCCAGATTGCCGGTCGGCTCGTCCGCGAGTAACAGCGCCGGCGCGTTGGCCACCGCCCGCGCAATCGCGACGCGCTGCTGCTCGCCGCCGGAGAGTTCGCCCGGGCGATGCGAGGAGCGTGGGCCAAGGTGCAAATAGTCGAGCAATTGCTGCGCCCGCCGTCTCGCCTCGGAGCGGTTCAGACCGTTGATCGTCTGCGGCAGCGCCACATTTTCGAGCGCCGTGAACTCCGGCAGCAAATGGTGAAACTGATAAACGAAGCCGATAGAATTGCGCCGCAGTTTCGTACGCGCATCATCGCTCATCGTCGAGGTGGGCGCTTTGTTGATCTCGACCTCGCCGGCGTCAGGACGCTCCAACAGGCCGGCGATATGCAGCAGCGTCGACTTGCCGGCGCCCGAAGGCGCGATCAGCGCCACGGTCTGGCCGGGGACCAGCGCGAAATCCACATCGACAAGAATATCAAGCCGTGCGTCGCCTTCGCGGTAATGGCGGGACACGCCTTTCAGTTCGAGGACCGGGTCGGTCATGGACGTCACTCGCTCCGCAGGGCTTGAATGGGGTCGAGCGAGGCGGCCTTCCAGGCCGGATAGATCGAGGCCAGAATGGCCAGCGTCAGCGTCATGCCGACGACCACCGCCACCTCGCGCGGCTCGACGATCGAGGGCAGCCGCGACAGAAAGTAGAACTCTGCTGGAAAGATATTGGTGTGCAGCAACTGGTTGAGCAGCAGCCGGATGGCGTCGAGATTCTTGGCCAGCAACAGGCCCAGCAAAAAACCAAGCAATGCGCCCGCCGAGCCAATCAATGTTCCGATGATGAGAAAAATGCGCAAAACCGCGCCTCGCGTCGCGCCCATTGTGCGCAAAATCGCAATGTCGCGTGTCTTGTCCTTCACCAGCATGGTGAGGCCCGAGATGATATTGAAGGCCGCGACGATGACGATCAGCGTCAGTATGAGGAAGAGGATATTTTTTTCGACCTGCAACGTGTCGAAAAATGTCTTGTTGCGCTGGCGCCAGTCGGTGATCATCAACGGACGCGAGATGGCTTTGTCCATGTCGATGCGAAAGGCGTCCATCTGCTCGGGATCGTCGACGAAGGCCTCGATCACGGTGACCTCGTTCTCCCGGTTGAAAAACGCCTGCGCCTCCGCCAGCGGCATATAGACGAAGAGACTGTCGAACTCCGACATGCCGATCTGGAAGATCGCGACGACCGGATAGCTCTTTATGCGCGGCGTGACGCCGAAGGCCGTCTGGGCGCCTTTGGCGATAAGGAGACTGACTTTGTCGCCGACGCGCACGTTGAGCGTGTCGGCGAGGCGTTGGCCGATGGCGACGCCGCCAGCCTGGTCGAAGCCCAAAAAGCTTCCCTCGCGCAGATTGCCGGCGACGCCGGGCAGGTTCGCGAGATCCTGCTCGCGAATGCCGCGCGCGAGCACGCCCGCCTGACCAAATTGCGAGGAGATTCCGGCCGCCCCCTCGACCATAGGCACGGCGGCCTTGACGCCTTTGAGCTTGGCCATCTTCGCGGCGACATCCTCCCAGTCGTTGAAGGGCGTCTCCAGCGCCTGCACGAAGGCGTGGCCGTTGACGCCGAGGATTTTGTCCATCAGCTCGTGATGAAAGCCGTTCATCACCGACATCACCACGATCAATGTGGCGACGCCGAGCGCGATCCCCAAAAAGGAGAACAGCGCGATGACCGACACGCCGCCGTCCGCCCGGCGCGCGCGCAGATAACGCGCCGCGACGGCCCATTCGAAGGGCGCGAACATGCGCGTGTCGCCGCTCGGCGCCGGCGAGGACTGGCTCATGACATATTCCCTTGACGCCAGACGATCTCCGCCTCCTTGGGCGTCTCGCGCAGAATGGGAAGGAAATAACGGGAGAGGCGCATATGATTTGTGTCCAGTGGCGCGAATCGCTGGGGCGCGGCGGGGCGAGGCCAGTTCAAACGCACCTCGGGACAAAACACAAGGGTGGGGAAAGGGCCACCCCTCTACACTTTGCCGCAAATTCGTGGTGGAACGGGCTCCATGAACGATTCATCCCAACCCGGCCCCGAACTTTCCGTCATCGTCCCGGTGTTCAACGAGGCGCGCAACCTGCGTCCGCTGGCGGCGCGGCTTGCGTCCGTGTTGGAGGGGCTCGGCCTCTCTTTCGAGGTCGTGCTGATCGACGACGGCTCGGGCGACGAGACCCTGCAAATCCTGCGCGAGCTTAACGCCGGCGATGGGCGCTTCACCGCGCTGTCCTTTTCGCGCAATTTCGGCAAGGAGATCGCCATCGCCGCCGGGCTCGACGCGGCGCGGGGCAAGGCCGTCGTCGTCATGGACGCCGATCTCCAGCATCCGCCGGAAATTATCCCGCAATTCGTCGAGAAATGGCGCGAGGGCTATCAAAACGTCTATGGGCGGCGCGTCGACCGCGCCGCCGACCCGAAACTCAGGACAATGTTCACGCGGTTGTTTTATCGCCTGATCGACAGCTTCGGCGACGTGGCGCTGCCGGAGGGCGCCGGCGATTTCCGCCTGCTCGACCGCCAGGCGGTCGACGCGTTGCTGAAAATGCGCGAGCGCGCGCGTTTCAACAAGGGCCTCTTCGCCTGGATCGGCTTCAAGACCATTGGCGTGCCCTTCGTCGTGGAGCCGCGCGCCTTTGGGGTCTCGACCTTCAATTTCGCGCGGCTGGTCAGCTTCGCGCTCGACGGGCTGATGTCCTTCTCGTCAATCCCGCTTAAGGTCTGGACCTATGTCGGGCTGACGATTTCCGGCGTAGCGCTGGCGATGGCGGCGTGGTTCTTTCTAAAAACCATGATTTTCGGGGTCGATCTGCCGGGCTACGCCTCGCTGATCGTGTCGATCGCCTTTTTCTCCGGCGTGCAGCTCCTGTCGCTTGGCGTCATCGGCGAGTATATCGCGCGGATTTTCGCCGAGGTAAAAGGACGCCCGCTTTACCTCGTGGCCGAGCGGATCGGCGGCGAACCGCCAACAAAGGGTTAACGCGAGCTTGTTAGAAGCGGGGCGATGATTCGCAATCTGCTCTCGGTCGGCGGCTTCACCCTGCTTTCGCGGGTCGCCGGCTTTTTGAGCACGGCGGTGCAATCGGCGGTGATGGGCGCGGGGGAAGTCTCCGACGCCTTTTTCATCGCGCAGCGCCTGCCCAACAGCTTTCGCAGCATTTTTGGCGAAGGCGCCTTCAACGCCGCCTACATCCCCTGTTACTCGGAGGCGCTCGAACAGGAGGGCGCAAACTCCGCCAGGAATTTCGCTTCGCAGGTCTTTACGCTGCTGCTGGTCTCGCAGCTCGCGGTATTACTGCTGGCCTGGGTTTTCACGCCGCAATTCGTGTCGTTGATGGCGCCGGGCCTTAGCGACCGCCCCGATAAATTCGCGCTGGCGGTCACGCTGACGCGCATAACTTTTCCCTATTTGATGTTCATGGTGCTGTTCACGCTGCACCAGGGCACGCTCAACACGCATGGCCATTTCGCGCTGGCGGCCTTCGCGCCGGTGCTGATGAATGTCTGCGTGATCGCCGGGCTGGCTTTCGCCTTTTTCTTTCCCGGCGCAAGCGGCGCTCGTTTTGCCGGCGTCGCGGCGAGTTGGGGCTTCGTCATCTCCGGTGCGCTGCAACTCGCTCTGTTGATGCGCTCCGCGCACCGGCTCGGCCTGCTGGAGCGTCTCGCGCCCGTGCGCTGGGGGCGGGTCAGAGAGTTTTTCACACGGCTTGGCCCTGCGGTGATCGGCTCGGCGAGCGGGTCGATCGCCGTCTTCGCCGACACGATTCTCTCCTCGATGCTGCCGGACGGCGGCGTCTCGGCGATCAATTACGCCGAGCGGCTGTATCAGCTGCCCAATGGATTGATCGGCGTCGCGGCGGGCACGGTGCTGCTGCCCGAGATGAGCCGGCTTCTCGCCGCGGACGACGACGCCGGGGCGCTCGACGCCCAAAACCGCGCCATGGCGCTCACCATCGTGGCGGCGGCGCCTTTTGTCGTCGCATTCATGACCATTCCCGAACTTGTCGTGGCCGGCCTGTTCATGCACGGCAAGTTCACGCTGGTGGACGCTTACGCTTCCGCCGACGTCCTGTCGGCCTATGGCGCCGGGTTGCTGGCCTTGGTGCTGGTGGCTTCGGCGCGGGCGAGCTTTCAGGCGCGCGGCGACACCAGGACGCCCATGACGATCGCGCTCACGGCTTTGGCGGTCAATGTCGCGCTGAAGATCGCGCTGTTCACACCATTGGGCGCGGTCGGCCTCGCGACGGCGACCTCGGTGGGCTTCTGGATCAATCTTGGGGCGCTGATCGCCATCGCGATGTCGCGCGATCTGCTGCGTTTCGACCTGCGGTTCGGCAAGGTGCTGGCGGCGAGCGGCGCCGCCGCGCTGATCCTGGCCATTGTGGCGCTGCTGGGCCGGGGACCGGCGCTGGAGCTTGGCGCACACTTCGGTGCGCTCGCCAATCTCGTTGCGCTGCTCGCGCTGGGAGCCATAGGAACTATCGCCTATGGCGCTAGTTTGGTCGGGCTGCTGCGCCTTATGGGCGTCAGCCTGAGGAGCCTGCGGGGGGCGCGCCGGCGGGAAGTTTAGGCCCGCAGCCAAAAAACGCCGCATTGGGAAAACGACGCGCGGTGAAAACGAGGCGTTGGGAAAACGAAGCGCGGGGAATTTGACGACCGTCGAGACGTAAACCACAGCGCTCAACAGCATCGAGCGTCGCGACAGCCCGTCAATTGCTTCGCTGCGCGGGCAATGACGGAGGCTGCGGACGCGTCGTCACCTACCTTGTCAATGATGCAGCCCGGCGGCATAGGCGACAATCTTGCCCGCGAAAAGCATTGCAAGAACCAGCGAGCCATATCTCATGATCGAAAGGATCGCATAATATTGATCGGGCCTCATCATCCTCTAACACTCCTTGACTAGTGTGACCGGCGCCATCGCCTGCCTCAAGTGGCGCCGATTTACGACCGCGCCAGTTGACGGGCAGAGCAATGCAATGCGGCTGCCATCGCGCACAAGCGTGAGCGGCTGCGATTATTTGTCGCAATAATGATGAGACGCGGCGGCGGCGGGCGATACGCAATATGCGGCATTGTGACGCTGGATTGAATGAAGACCCGGAATTGCCGGCGTTTGCGGCCAAGTTAAAGCCCTTACGGGCGATGCGGCGACCAGTTCGCGCGAAGAAAGCGCGTTGGAGCCAAAGACTCTAGCGCAACTGCGCAACACCGCTCGGGCGCGGGGCCTCCGCCGCCGGCGCGTGCTGCGCGGCCGCCACCGACACGCCGGCCTCGCCGCCGGCCGCAGCTATCGCCTCGGGCGTGTTGGAGAGAAAGGCTGCGACCTCCTCGGCGCCGAGATCGGCGAATAGCGCGATCGATCTCTCGTCGACGGCCTCCCAGGGATCATTGCCCGCCTTCACGCCGACTTCGTCGGTCAGGCGCTGCACGCGCCGGCCCTGGCTGTCGAAAACATCCAGCACATAGGCGAGACGGGTAGAGCCTTGCGCGGGCGAAGCGGTCAGATAGGCGCGTAGACGGTATTGCGCCTTCTCCTGCGGGGCGAGAGCGACATCGCGCGCCTCCGCCGCCTCGCTGAAGCGTTGCATGAAGCGCGCGCCCAGCGCATCGGGCGGCCCTTCGATGCTGCAGAAGACGAGGCTGGCCCCATGCGGGCTGACTCCCGGCCGGGCGGCGATCCGTCGGGCGGGCTGTTGCGCGCTGGCCTGCCGTGCGCCGAGGTCGACCGCCGTATCGAGGCAACCGCCAAGCATAAGGGCGCCGCAAACGGCCCCGAGGGCGCGAAGGCCAAAAACCGGAAACGCCGCTCTTTCGCCCATCAGGCCCCAACTCCCCGCAATCGTGCTTAACGCCAAGCTAACAACGATGAGGCCCAAGGTCCAGTCGTGAGGCGACGCGCCGACCTCGTCCTAAGCCGACATTGCTGTTTTCCTCTCGCGTAAATGGAGCGCCGCGAAGGCGCCAGCCCTCATGAAAACGGCGGGGAGCCTTGGCTCCCCGCCGCGAATATCGACCAGCGCCTCCCGGATTGCTCCGGGAGGCCGGGATTGACGCGCTTAGTCGAAGTAGACGTTGTGACCGACGATCTGGCCGAGAACCAGCGGATTGGCGGCGGTGCCGGTGATGTGGATCACATCCACCGCGCTGATCGTCAAACCAGCGGTGGTGGCGGTGTCGAAACCGGCACCTGATAGGCGATCAGCAGATGCTCCGAGGAGTGGGCGCCGAGAGCATTGCCAGCGAAGTTGATGTCGCCGACGGTAGCCGTCGTCAGCGCGGTCACCAGCTTCGACGCGTTTTGGTAGAGCGAGATCGAGTCGAGCGTCACGCCGGCGCCGGCGAGATTGGCGACTTCACCGGCGAAGCCCGCGTTGAAGATCACCGCATTGCCGGTTCCTTGCAGGGCGGCTGCGCCCTGCTCGTTCACCAGTCCCTGCGTAACGCCGCCGATGGCCAGAGCCGCCCCCGTCCCCCACTCCGGCGTATAGACGACGATCGAGTCGCCTTTCGTTCCGAACAGGAACCCATTGATGGTCGTCGAGTTCGTTCCCCCGTAGCCGTCGACATAGGTCTCCACGCCGCCAACCACGTCGGTGACCGCCTGGCCCCAGATGCCGGGACCGTTGGGCGGGGTGAGCACGCCCGCAGTGCCCCAATCCGCGCCGCCGGCGGCGCCGTTAACGCCGAAGTTGTTGCCCCCGGAATTGCCCACGTCATATTGACCGAACCACACCGCGCTGTCGGTCGCGGCGGAGGCGCCGGCGCTCTTGATGTTGACGATGTCGGCGCCGCCGGCCGGGAAGAAGTTGTCGCCGCTGTTGCCGACGAAGTTGGCGACCCCGCCGGCAAGCGTGTCGGCGCCGCCAGTCAGTGTGTCGTTGCCGACGCCGTTCGGAAGCACCGTCTCCAACACGTAGATGTTGTGACCGCCGACCGTGTCGACGAAGGTCGACAAGAACGAGCCCCGGATCAGGTTCTGGCCCGTGGACGATCCGTTCACCGTGATCCCGCTCGCCCCGATAATGGAGTTGGTGATCAGATAGTCCGGGTCGGCAGGCAGATCCATGATCAGATGCGAGGTCGACTGCGCATTGAGGAACACCGCGTTCGTGGCGCCGATTTCCAAACTGCCGGCGCCAACGTCGTTGATGGTCGTGCCGGTCGAGGCGGTGGTCGCATCGACGATTACCGTATCTTGACCGATGTTGGCGGTGGTCAGGTTGCCGGTGAACTGGGTGTAGCCAAGCACCAGATCGCTCGGGCCGCCTGGCCACAACCCGCCGGTGTCGGCGGTGTTGTCGTAGAATTTCACGCTCGCGGCGGTCGTCGTCACCACCGGCTGGTCGATGAAGCCAAAGCCCCGGCGATGGTCGGCGCCGCGCCGCCGAGAACCAGGTAATCCTGGACATTCGGAGCAGGGTTGTTGCTTTCATAGGGCAGATAGAGGTCGGTCGTCGTATAGTTGTCGACCGCAAACTGCGGGGTATAGAAGATGGTGGCGGTATTGGTGCCGCTGAAGTCGTTGGTGATGCCGTCGTCCGCAACCCAAACCTTCAGATGGTCGGTGGTGTTGACGCTCGGAATGACGTTCAAGCCCTCGATGGTGATCGCGTAGCCCGTCCACACCCCTTGGGTCAGCGTTCCGTCGCCCACATCCTGCATGTTGATGGCCTGCAGGGTGAAGCCCTCGCGGACCGTCAGCGCCGCGCCGAAAGTGTTGTCGGTGCTGCCGTCGGCGTTGAGCAATTGCAGCAGTTCATAGCCGACCGGCACGATGTCGTTGGCGTAAAGGGCGCCGCTGACCGAGACGGAGCGATTGATCACCGACGGGAGAATGCCGCTGGCCGGCGAGCCTGCGAGCAGGGCGTAAGCCGTGTTGAGCCCAGTCAGCGCGAAGTCAGCGCTCAGGTCGATGTTGCCGCCCTGCAGGTTGGTGGAGCCGATGCCGCCGGTGTCGTCGAGCACCTGGATGTGAGAGATATTGACCACCGTGCCCGAAAGCGGGATGGCGGCGCCGCTGGCGACGACACAGTTGCTGCAGAGGCGCTGCGCGCGCCGCGGCCGCCGAAGGCCTGCCTGATCGGCTGTTGGCCCGGCCAGCGCCCGCGCTTTCGCTTCGCCGAATTGATAAGGCGGCTGGAGGGGGCCCCGACGGGCGCTCTACCGGCCCGAGTGAGCGGTCGCGCCCACGCGAGGAGAACGGGCGCGCGCCGTTCAGCTTTTGTTAAGCAAGAAAGCCCTTGTTAAGCACGCTCGCCGATTGCTCAAATGCAACAGGCTTCATCAATATCGAATCAAGGTTTCCGGAACCTTCGCTTAACCATGCATGATTAGGACTGGCGACGGGTTTCTTCATTCATCCATCACGGGAGTAAGATCATGCAGTTTGCCAAAGGCCTGCGCGCCGTCAAACTCGCCGCCGCGTTGACAGCGGCGCTGGCGATCACCGGCTGCGCCAAGAACGCGGCCGACGAGGCGGGCGGCGCCAACCAATTCGGCGCCGGCTATGGGCGCGGCGGCGCCGCTACGCCCGGCAGCGCGCAGGATTTCGTGGTGAACGTCGGCGACCGCGTGTTCTTCGAAACCGACTCCACCGAGCTCACCGCCACCGCCCAAGCGACGCTCGACAAACAAGCCGAGTGGCTGAACCGCTACGGGCGCTACGCCTTCACCGTCGAAGGCCACGCCGACGAACGCGGCACCCGCGAATATAACTTCGCTCTGGGCGCCCGCCGCGCCGAGGTGACCAAGAATTATCTCGCCTCGCATGGCGTCGCCGCTTCGCGCATCCACACGACGAGCTTTGGCAAGGAGCGTCCGGTCGCGGTTTGCGACGACATTTCCTGCTGGTCGCAGAACCGCCGCGCGGTGACGGTGCTGAAAGGCGGAAATTAACGAGCATGGGGGAGGCGGCGCTTGAGCCGACCGCCCCCTCGAATGATCCGGGGCTTTAGGTCCAAACCGGGAGGTCCGTTTGTCGCGACGCGCCTCTTGCATCTCATTCGCTGTTGCGGCATTGAAGGCGGGCGCGCCATAGGGCGGCCAATGAAGCCCGTCTCACGAGATGGGCCATGGGGCGTCCGAAGGACGCTCGTCCCAATGAACAGACTTTGGGACGGGCTTTGGCGTCCTGCAGGAGTGTAGCTCAATTGGTAGAGCACCGGTCTCCAAAACCGGGGGTCGCAGGTTCGAGCCCTGCCACTCCTGCCAGCGCGGCAGGACACACACATCCGAAACATCTATCCGCCAGGCTGGAGCGAAGCCTTTTTGTCGCTCATCGCTCCGAAAGCCGCCAGGTCGATGGCCGAATTGGCGCGAGCACCGCCGTGGCGCCGCCGCCACGCCGCCTGCACGACCTTTCAAACCAAACAGCGCGCCAGCGCGTCGGCTGGATGGAAGCGCAATGCGAGTGATCGGACTTGCGGGGTGGAGCGGATCGGGCAAGACGACCCTGCTCGCGAGCCTGATCCCTTTGCTGACCGCCAGCGGTCTGCGGATCTCGACCATCAAGCACGCCCATCACGCTTTCGACGTGGATACGCCGGGGAAGGATTCCTGGACTCACCGACAGGCCGGAGCGTCGGAAGTGCTCGTCGTCTCCGGCACAAGGTGGGCGCTGATGCACGAGCTGCGCGGCGCGCTGGAGCCTTCGCTGGCCGAACTGCTCGGCAAGCTTTCCCCCTGCGACCTCGTCATTGTGGAGGGCTTTAAACGGGAGCCCATCCCAAAGGTCGAGATTTGGCGCGCCGTGGTCGGCAAACCGATCCTCCACGCGGAAGACCCCAATATCGTGCTGATGGCCTCGGACGATCCATGTCCCCTGGCGCGCATTCCCGTCTTGCCGCTTAGCGATCTTCCCGCCTTGGCGGCTGCGGTCCTGGCCGCCGCCCGGCCAATAGACGAGTTGAACCAGCATAGAGAGTAATCATCCGATGGCTCAGCTCAGCGAGGATGTTTTCGCGTTCGGCGAAAGCCTGATGTCCGTGGACGAAGCGCTCGCCGTCATGGCCGAGCGCGTTCGTCCGATTGCGGGTGTCGAGGCTCTGCCGCTTGCCCAGGCAGACGGGCGGGTGCTCGCCGAGGATTTGCGCGCCGCGGTCGCCTTGCCTCCCTTCGATAACTCGGCTGTCGACGGCTATGCGGCGCGCAGCATTGATCTTTCAGCCGAAGGGCCGACCCTGTTGCCGCTGTCCGGCCGCATCGCCGCCGGACAGCCGGCGCCAGGCGCATCCATGGCCGGCTGCGCGGTCCGCGTGCTGACCGGCGCCCCCACGCCGCCGGAGGCCGACATCATTTTCATGCAGGAAGACGCGACCGTCGCCGATGGTTGCGTGAGCCTGCCCGCCGGCCTCAAACTCGGCGCGAATCTGCGCCGCGCCGGCGAGGACGTGTTCGCCGGCGCCGTCGCGCTCCCTGCGGGCCGGCGGCTGCGGCCCCAGGATCTCGCGCTGGCCGCGGCGGTTGGCGCGTCCCGGCTTTCCGTAAGAAGACCCTTGCGCGTGGGGCTTTTCTCTACAGGCAATGAATTGCGCGAGCCCGGCGAGCCCCTGTCCGCCGCGCAGATCTATGATTCCAATCGCAGTTTGCTGGGCGGCCTGCTGCGGCGGTTGGGCGTCGAAGTTTGCGATCTCGGGCGACTCCGCGACGATCCCGCCTCGTTGCGCGGCGCATTAGCGGAGGCTGCGGGCCGCCACGACCTGCTGGTGACGTCGGGCGGCGTCTCCGTCGGCGACGAAGACCATATGCGCGCGGCGATCGCAGCAGTGGGATCGCTGGTGTTCTGGCGGCTCGCGATCAAGCCGGGGCGGCCCGTGGCGATGGGCGTGATCGGCGGGACGCCGCTCATCGGATTGCCCGGCAATCCCGTCGCGGTTTTTATCACGGCCGCCTACGTGCTGCGGCCGCTGATCGCCCAATTGCGCGGCGAAATTCTGGAGCCGCTGGCGAGCTTTCCCCTGCGCGTGGGCTTCGCCTACTTAAAGAAGAAGGGCCGGCGGGAATTCGTCCGCGCAAGCCTGCTCCGCGACGCCGACGGGGGCTTCATCGCTATGAAACATCCGCAGGACGGAACCGGCATGTTGACCTCCCTCACCGAAACGGCGGGTTTTGTCGAGCTTGCCGAGGACCGGCTGTCGCTGGAGCCGGGCGAAACGGCGCCCTTCATTCCCTACGCGCTATTGTGGTGACGCCGGCGCGGCAACGCGCCTTGTGGCCGCCCGGGACGCATGTTAGTCAGCCTTCCTCCCCTTCCCGCATCGACGCCCCGGCGCGGCGCATTTTGGCGGATGACCCGTGTCCACGCCCTCGCTCGATTCCTTTCGCCGCATCGTCGTCAAGGTCGGCTCCTCGCTGCTGGTCGAGCCGAGCGAGGCCGCTGTAAAGCTCAATTGGCTGGAGCGCCTCGCCGACGATCTTCTGGCGCTACATCGGCGCGGAGCCGACGTGCTGGTGGTGTCGTCGGGTTCGGTGGCGCTGGGCCGAAGCGTGCTCGGCCTGCCGCCTGGCGCCTTGCCGCTGGAGGACAGCCAGGCCGCCGCCGCCGTCGGCCAGATCGCGCTGGCCCGCATCTGGGCGCAGGTTCTCGCCGAGCGGGGGCTGGTGGCCGGGCAGATCCTCGTTACATTTGGCGACACGGAAGAGCGCCGCCGCTATCTCTACGCCCGCGAATGTCTCACCCGACTGCTGGATCTGCGCGCCGTTCCGATCATCAACGAGAACGACACAGTGGCGACCGCGGAAATCCGCTATGGCGATAACGACCGCCTCGCCGCCCGAGTCGCCACCATGGCCAGCGCCGACCTGCTCGTGCTGCTCTCGGATGTAGACGGTCTCTACACCGCCCCACCGGGCGAAAACGCCGACGCGACGCTGATCCCCGTCGTGCCGCGCGTGACCGCCGAGATCGAGGCGATGGCCGGCGGCGCCGCCTCGCAATATTCGCGCGGCGGCATGCGCACCAAGATCGAGGCGGCGAAGATCGCCACCACCGGCGGCGCGCATCTGGTGATCGCCGACGGGCGCGCGCCGTCGCCGCTGGCGCGCATCGCCTCGGGCGGACGCTGCACCTGGTTCCTGACGCCCTCCAACCCGATCGCCGCGCGCAAAAAATGGATCGCCGGCTCGCTCGCGCCCAAGGGCGCGGCGCATCTCGACGCCGGCGCGGCGCAGGCGCTGGCCAAAGGTAAGAGCCTGTTGCCAGCGGGCGTCACCAGGATCGAAGGCAATTTCGCGCGCGGCGACTGCATCGTGATCCGCGACGCCGGCGGCGGCGAAATCGGACGCGGCCTCGTCACCTACGACGCCGCCGACGCCGCCAAGATCGTCGGGCGCTCGTCGAAGGACATCGAGGGGCTGCTCGGCTTTAAGGGGCCGGACGAACTGATCCACCGCGACGACCTGGCGTTTAAGGGCGAGTGAGCGGCGGCGCTCGCCCGAAGCGGCGGGCGGATCAAGGACGTGCTCGAACCGGCTTGCGCCGGCGCCGGCGAGCGATTATACCCCCGTCCACACGAGTCGTCGTCAAGGCGCTCGGGCGCGTAGCTCAGCGGGAGAGCACCTCGTTGACATCGAGGGGGTCACAGGTTCAATCCCTGTCGCGCCCACCATCTCAACACTTTGGAAAATAAGCCTAAATCGCAAACGCCTCAGGTGCCGACGTTTCCGCTCGCCTTTTGGGGGAAGCAGGAGGGAAGCAGAAATCGGAAATTCGCGGAAACGCCCACCAACCGATTTTGAGAGGTTGCGTTTTGCCCCTGACCATCGTCCCGCCCACAATCGCTGATCTCCAATCCCAAGGCGTCGCCGGCGCATGGGTGAACCGCTGCAATCCCGGTTTGTCTGCGGTTGAGGACCATTGCCTTCGCGGCGATCGGTCCCGCGCCAGAGACGCAGTTTCCCGCCATTGCGGAGGCGCGCCGATTCGGCTGCTCGATATGCAGATCGCCGCCTGTCAACGTGTCGCCGGATTGGCGTCAGGGCAATTGCATTTCAAAACAGGGTGAGCATCTTTGCGAGGTAGGCTTCGTCCCAACCTGCTCTTTTGATTTTTCCGCGTAGCGAGCCTTTTTCGCCGTCTTTTTGCATGACGTTCAACGCCAT
>Ga0265328_10000016_pt1 | contig 132959 bp, 141 predicted proteins | sample 41624metaG_FD_202086 | JGI IMG/M metagenome (GOLD analysis project Ga0265328, IMG submission 202086) | Rhizosphere microbial communities from Carex aquatilis grown in University of Washington, Seatle, WA, United States - 4-16-24 metaG | ecosystem: Host-associated > Plants > Roots >...
CCCTTGGAGTACCATTGGCTGCAGGTGTACTTTATCCCTTCACAGGATGGCTATTGTCACCAATGATAGCGGCGCTCGCTATGAGCTTGAGTTCATTGTCAGTAGTGACTAATGCATTACGTTTGAGGAGATCTTAATTTCTGACCACAAAAATTGTGGCTTAGTAAATGAACGATCAATTAACTTTCTTCACATACCGAATGTGAAATTAAAATAGGGGAGCTATTATGAAGAAAATTTGGATATTAATTAATTGTGTTATTAGCCTTACCTATTGCACACATGCATTGGCTCACGCTATGCTAAAAAACTCGACTCCTCAAAATCAAGCAGTATTGAGCAGTTCACCTAAAACTATTGACTTGAAGTTTGGGCATGAAACGAAACTGACTAGTATTAAGCTGAGTAGTTCAAAGGAAAATATCCCAATTCAAATTGATCGGAATGCTTCTGCATCTTCTAGCTTCTCAGTTCCAGTTCCAGTTCTAGCTCCTGATGTATATAAAGTGAAATGGGGAACATTGGCTAGTGATGGTCATGCCATGACTGGCAGTTTTACGTTCACAATCAAAGGGAAATGAGTCCTTTAATTGGATATGCAGGAAATTCTGTTAGGCCTTGATATTTGGTTGGTTGTAGCAACCATAATTAAGGCAATCACTTATGGAGCCACCCTTACTGTGGCTGGGGGAGTGATTTTTAGTGCCATATTAAAGAATCAGATTTCACAGAATGAAGCAAAGGCTATTAGGCGGTTCATTCTAATCGCTGCCTGGGTTGCGATATTAATATCTATCCTACGCATTTTCGTGACAAATATTATTCTTAGTGGAGAGCTTTCTGGAGTCTTCGATTTGGCTTTAACTAGAATAGTGCTTGAATCTAGTGAAGGAATTGCTACAGGACTTCGTTTGGCAAGTCTCATAACGATCCTCTCACTATGTAGTGATAAATATTATGATAAGTTCCAGGGTGTCATATTATTTGCGGGAATAGTAGCTGCAACATCCTTTGCTTTGGTTGGACATGCAGGTGAAGTGCCTATGAAATATGGATTTGGGCGAATCCCGCAAGGGTTATTGCTCTTGCATCTAATTGCAGTTGCTTTTTGGGTGGGCGCTTTATGGCCTTTGAGAATGTTAACTAATAGCAATGACATATTAAGAGTAGCCCAAATCATGCATCGCTTCGGTCAAATTGCAGTGATATTCGTTTCTATGTTAATTGTCGCTGGAGTATTTCTAATCTGGTTATTACTTGGTAAGTTAGATTTGTTATGGACTTCAGGATATGGTCAACTAATGCTACTTAAGCTTACGTCTGTCAGTATATTGCTGGCAATGGCAGCAATAAATAAACTGCTGATAACACCAAAATACTTATCAAAAATCAATAAATTTGAAATTGGCGTTTTACAAAAATCTATAAATTTAGAGATAGTTCTAGTGTGCTTAATTCTTTTTATCACTGCATGTTTTACTACTCTGGTGGGGCCATCGTAATTTCTCAAAGGGCATTAAAAATCACTTCACTTAAAGTTTGTATCGAAGGCGATTTGCAAAATGAGTGGCCGCTTTGGGTCGGTTAGTGTCACTTGGTGAATGGTCAAAGTTCGGCCACAAGCGGCCTTTTACCATATAACCTTGATACCGGGCATTTAATTGGGATAGCGCCGCGGCATGCCAAGTAAAAACCCAACCGTAAAGATTGGGCTTTGATACCAGACTGACAGTTGGTGTGGTGAGGCGAGCACTTTATTGAGGTGGTTGCATCCACATGTGGTGCTGTTGTTGCATCATCTGATTCATCATTTGTTGTTGCATGCCCATATACTGTTCCATCATGTACTGACGATGCTTCATTTGTTCCGGGGTTAGCTTGGAGTAATAGCGGCTCATACCTTTCCAGCCCATCATATTGCCACCCATCATATTGCCACCCATCATATTTCCACCCATCATATGATTACCCATCATTCCTTGCATCATGTCCATTCCCTTTTGCATCGTTGCCCAGTGCTCTTGAAGTAGCTTCTGACGTTCTTGTGGATCTTGGGTCTGGTCAATTTTGTCCATTTGTTCCTGCATTAGCTTGAGGTTATCCTGAATCTGTGCTGCCTGCTTGTCAAATCCACTGACACAGGGTGCATTCTGCTTTGTTTGAACACCTTTACCTGTGGGCGTCGTACTATCGGCAATTGCTGGCATGGTCGAAAATGCAGTGACTGCTAATATTGCGATCAACATGGTCCTTTTCATCTTGAAACTCCTTCAATTAAAAATCCGACTTCAGTTTAACCCAATTTGAAATATTCCATTACCTTTCATAGATGGGATCTACGAAATTGAATGTGATTAATTCTATGAATCAAATTCTAGAACAACCCTACGAGTGATTGCTATAGGTGTTCGCACGGACTAGCTGAGTAGCTTGTATATCCCATAATTTCGCAGATCATGTGATCTTAAGTATTGAGATTTGTTACTGAGAAGTTCAAAGGTCTGGTTTGGGTCGCGAGCCCCGATTTTAAGTGACAGCTTTAGAGCATTGCAATTTTAATGAATGCTAATTATGTCTTTGGGGCAGGAAATTTGCTGAGATAAATGAGTACCCTCAGCCAAAAGCCGGCGTTCATTTACAAACTTATTTAAAACTAGATATATTTCTTAAAAATGCAACATGATTAGTTCATTCAATGGAATAAACTTTAGCCACATCCCCGCTTTTAGGAATGCTGTAAATTGTCAGAGTGCCTTTCTTCATTTCACCCATCCCTGGTGAATTCGTCGGCATGCCGGGGGCACTAATACCAACTATAGCTGGTTTTTCCTTGAGCATTTTATTAATGGCATGCACTGGCACATGACCTTCGACTACATATCCATTGATCAACGCCGTATGGCAACTAGCTAAGCGGCCGATGCCATAGCGTTTTTTGATACTATCCATGTCATTTTGATCAATAGCATTTACAGTAAATCCGTTTTCTCTCAAGTAAGAGACATACTTCTCGCAGCAGCCGCATGTTGGACTTTTGTAAAGTGCGACAGCAGTGCTAGCGAACACAGTTATCGCATTAAACATCATTGTCAATGCAAAAATAAATATCTTTGACTTCATAGTATTTCCCAGTGCTTGTTTATAACAACTTCCAATTATTGCCGCCAGACGATGATGATGATATTTTTATTTAGAAACTTGATTTGCTTAATCTATGGGGCTCATCACTGAATATCATCAACTGAAATACTAGTTTGTCATCAATTTACGATGCTATGCCAAAGAATTCATAATTCTTTTGATTATGGTCAAATTTTCTTCTAAATTATTGTAAGTGGATGTCTGCTAAGGGTCGATTTTTGCCCCATGGTTATTAAATTAGACGACCTTAAAGCAGACTCTCATTAACAAGAGTAGGAAGACTAATATTCTATAGAGACTATAAATTGAACTAATTGATTTGTAATGACTTAAAAATCAGGTTTGAAGTGTTTTATAGGTTTATTTCACTCTGACTGCTTCCTCACAAGCATGCATTACTAAAGGCAAATGTTCTTACCTTTACCCACAGGCGAATTTCCACAAAACTTCACCTACACTTTCGGGTTTAATTTGCAACCATTTGTCGGACTCGGACTCGGGAAAGGAATGTACTACTTCGCCATTACCCATATTTCCAGAGAACCCAGTGAAGGCAAGTATTCGATGTTGCTTATACTTACAATCATACTCATATTGCAACTTTCCTGAGTGAAAGGGCTTACTAGCTATACTGGTTTGGGCTGTCTTGAAATCTTCCAGCACCCACATTTTCACCGTGTTGCCGTTTTTGGTAATAGAGGTCATGTCGGCGTAGAAAGTAAAGCCTCCATTAGCAGCAACATTGCCAAGCACAAGCCACGCGGCTGCCATCGCTTTATTACTCACAACTACCAGCAGCATCATTAAAATAGCAAAGATTATTGCGCGCATGACATCCCCCGATAGACGTTAAGTCATCATATAGGATTGCAGGCTGGGTGAAAAGTAAGTGTACCAACAATAAAAAATGACCTAGGGAATTCACCCTAAGTCATTGATTATATGGTGGCCCCTCTGTGAGTCGAACACAGTACCAACGGATTATGAGTCCGCTGCTCTAACCAAGCATGAGCTAAGGGGCCGTATTGTTTTGGCATAACCAAAACATAAAAATTTTAGTCTTGACCTGTTTCCAAGAAGCTTCTCAAACGTTCTGAACGCGTTGGATGACGCAATTTTCGCAATGCTTTTGCCTCAATTTGGCGGATGCGTTCACGCGTTACGTCAAACTGTTTACCTACTTCTTCCAAAGTATGGTCGGTATTCATCTCGATACCAAAGCGCATACGCAACACTTTCGCCTCGCGAGGTGTAAGTGACTCTAGCACCTCACTCGTTGCATCACGCAAGCTAGCGTACACCGCTGCTTCCATAGGCGCCAAGGTTGTATTATCTTCAATAAAATCACCCAAATGTGAATCTTCATCATCGCCAATCGGCGTTTCCATTGAAATGGGTTCTTTGCTGATTTTTAAGATTTTACGAATCTTGTCTTCAGGCATTTCCATTTTTTCAGCCAATGTAGCCGGGTCTGGCTCTATGCCGGTTTCCTGCAGAATTTGACGACTGATACGATTCATTTTATTGATCGTTTCAATCATATGCACGGGAATGCGAATCGTGCGCGCTTGGTCAGCAATTGAGCGTGTAATTGCCTGGCGGATCCACCATGTGGCATAGGTAGAGAATTTATAGCCACGGCGATATTCAAACTTATCTACCGCTTTCATCAAACCAATATTACCTTCTTGAATCAAATCCAGGAATTGCAAACCTCGATTAGTATATTTTTTAGCAATCGAAATCACCAAACGTAGGTTGGCTTCAATCATCTCACGCTTGGCACGGCGGGCGCGGGCCTCGCCTGTAGTCATCTGCTTATTGATGTCTTTCAGTTCTTTAATTGGAATGCCCACTTTATTTTGCAGCGCAATAAGCCTATCTTGCTGATCGACAATGGAGTGCTTGTAGCGAACCAAGCGCTCAATATAGGGCTTATCTAGGCTAAGTTCAGTATCTAGCCAATCCAAGTTAATTTCGTTACCTGGAAAACTCTTAATAAAATGTGTACGCGGCATGCCGGATTTATCCACGCAAAAATCCATCACTTTGCGCTCATGACCACGCACCTCTTCTACCAAGACTCGCACTTGCTCGCACAAAGCTTCTACCTGTTTAGCTGAGAATCGAAATGCTGTCAGCTCTTGCAACACTGATTCGTGCAGCTTTTTATACTCATTGTCTTGCGAGCCTTTTTGTTCACGAATAGCGTTCATCTCTGCATTGGCTTTGCGTATCACAGCAAAACGTTTCAGCACCTCTTCTTTTAATTTCGCCAGTGCCTCCGCAGAAATAGCAGCCGCTTTTGCACCATCTTCATCATCGCCTTCGTCTTCTTCAGCCTCCACCTCTTCTTCCTCGGCCGATTCAGCAGCTATGGCATCTTCTAAGCCGATGTCACTATCTATAAGACCATCAACCAAGTCATCTACGCTGATTTCATCTTTTTCTACCTGTTCCACCATCGCCAACAACTGCGTAATCGTAGTAGGGCAAGCCGCAATCGCCTGCACCATGTGCTTAAGGCCATCCTCAATACGTTTGGCGATTTCAATTTCGCCTTCGCGCGTCAGTAAATCAACCGTACCCATTTCACGCATATACATACGAACAGGGTCAGTTGTGCGGCCGAAATCAGAATCCACCGTAGCCAGCGCTTGCTCTGCCTCTTCTACCGCATCTTCATCGGTTACTGGCGGCGGAGCGTCAGACATCAACAATACTTCAGCGTCAGGTGCTTCTTCATACACCTGAATACCCATATCATTGATCATGCCGATGATGCCATCGATTTGCTCAGAGTTTTGCACATCATCTGGCAAATGGTCGTTAATTTCGGCGTAGGTTAAATAGCCACGCTCTTTCCCCAAAATAATGAGCGTTTTTAAGCGCGTACGACGTGCTTCCGCATCCATCGCCTGCGCGGCTGGATCTTGCGCAGCTTCTGCTGCGAGCTTAAGCCGCTCTTTTTCTAATGTTTTGTCTGATTTTGGTCTGGCCATGCCTGATCCTATCTTGTGAGTGTCGCGCAATTACGGAAACCCTCGATTATACCTCAAAAAGCCCCTGATTTTAATCCCTATTTGCTTAACTTTTAATCAAGCTGGTTGGAACATTGATTTTTATTTTAGGTTTTTTTGGCCGTTAATTTTTTTAGCATCTCACGTTCTTGATCTGTTAATGCACTTAACGATTTTTCTTTCAACGCATTTAGCATACCGTCATCCTGTTTTTGTTGGGTCAACTCAATTAATTGGGTACGGGCACCTTCAAATTCAAGCTCAAAGTCTAAACTTTCATCTAACATTTGTAGCTCACGCTGAATTTCATGCAGTAATTTTGGATCTACATGCGGCTCAATTGTATGCAACAATGTAGCCGGCTTTGATTGTGGTTGGTCGAGAGCCGCATAGATACTTGCTTCCAGAAGCACATTTTCTTCTCCGAAACCTTGTGAAAAAATTAAATGCTCATTTTTGGCCAAACTTGGCTTCATCAACATCATCAGCACAAAACGTTTTTTAAGCGATAATGGCGCGCGCGACTGTCGTTGCATCGCCTTGGTCGGGGTTTTAATGAGCGTAGGCAACTTTAACAAACTTTGCATTTCAGCATCAGTCACTTCGGCCAGTTCAGCGATACGTTTTCTAAGCATTAGTGAAAATCGTGGCGTTTGAATTTGTCTCAATATCGGCTCGGCATCGTTTAAGAACTTCACTTTATCCTCTTGCGACTTGAGTGGATTTCCCTCGCTTAAATGCTGAACTATGTACTGTGAAAGCGGCATTGCATTTTGCATTTCCTGCTCAAACTTTTCCTTGCCAAATTCGCGCACATAGCTATCCGGATCATGCTCTTTAGGCAAAAATAAAAATCGTAACTTTAAGCCATCGGTCAGAGCTGGCAAGGCATTCATTGCAGCCCGCCAAGCGGCCGTGCGGCCAGCATTATCTCCATCGAAACAAAATACGATTTCATCGGTTTGCCGCATCAATTTAGTAATATGAAATGGTGTAGTCGCCGTGCCCAGTGTCGCAACCACATATTCAATACCATATTGCGCTAGCGCCACCACATCCATATAACCTTCTACCACCAAGGCACGACCCGCATCGCGAATGGCACGATGCGCTACAAACAAGCCATACAACTCATGGCCTTTTTGAAACAGCGGCGTTTCGGGTGAGTTGTAATATTTAGGGGTATCTTCTGGGTTAATCACACGCCCACCAAAACCAATGACTTGGCCTTTTTGATCGTGGATCGGGAACATGATACGATCGCGAAAACGGTCATAACGTTTGCCTTGCTCGTTCTTCACCACCAAGCCGGCCGTGTTCAACGCTTCATTCTCGTAGTTCGCAAACACCCTCTGCAAATTCTGCCAGCCTGCCGGCGCGTAGCCGATTTGAAATTTGGCTGCGATTTGCCCACTTAAACCGCGACCTTTTAAATACTCAATCGCGCGTGGCGATTTTTTAAGTTCAGCTTTGTAATAATTGGCGGCTTGCTGCAAAGTCTCTTGCAAGCCTAGCTTGACGCTCTTGTTAGCAGCATCCGCCTCGCGTAAGGCCGGGGTAGATTGCTCTTGCGGCACAATCATGCCGACGATTTTGGCTAACTCATGTATCGCCTCGATGAAGCTTAGCCCTGCATATTCCATTAAAAAACCTATTGCAGTGCCATGCGCGCCGCAGCCAAAGCAATGGTAAAACTGCTTGGTAGGACTCACAGTAAAACTAGGAGATTTTTCATTATGAAACGGGCAACAGGCAGAATAATTCGCACCCGCCTTTTTAAGCGGCACGCTTTTATCAATCACATCGACAATATCAACGCGATTGAGGAGTTCTTGGATAAAACTTTCAGGTATCAAAATTCATCTGCATTTGCGAAAAGGTGTTGATGATTTTATCCTAATTTTCAAAACAAAAAAGGAGCTTTCGCCCCTTTAATTTTACAGCATAAATTTAATTAGCCTAAGCGCGCTTTAATCAGCACTGAAATCTTGCCCATATCGGCCTTGCCAGCTACTATCGGCTTGATTGCGGCCATCACGGCACCCATATCTTTCATGCCCGCAGCGCCCGTATCGGCCACTACTTTTTCTAATATCGCTTTCACTTCATCTTCAGTTAATTGTTGCGGCAAATAAGTTTGCAACACAGTGACTTCGAATTTTTCAATATCGGCCAAATCGGTTCTTTTGGCAGATTCATACGCGGCGATAGAATCACGGCGTTGCTTGAGCATTTTTTCAATCACCGAAATCACGTCAGTGTCGGTCAACTCAATGCGCTCATCTACTTCTCGCTGTTTAATGGCCGAAAGTAACAATCGAATCGCGCCGAGTCTCACGCTATCCTTAGCGCGCATAGCATTTTTCATGTCCTCAGATATCTGAGCTTTAAGCGACACAAAAAACCTTAATATAATTTAGCAGGTAATGTTTGATTGCGTAAACGGCGATATTGACGTTTAACTGCAGCAGCCGCTTTGCGTTTACGTTCCCAAGTTGGTTTCTCGTAAAACTCGCGCGCGCGAAGGTCATTTAACAAACCGGTTTTTTCAATTAAACGTTTAAAACGGCGCAGGGCAACGTCAAACGGCTCATTCTCTTTTACACGTACACTAGACATTCGTTCTCTCTTATCGATAATGATACTCAAGTTCTAGAAACTTGAGAAAAGTCCGACATTTTAATCGTATAATCCTTTTTTTTCAATCACTTTTATGCATTTGTGTGTAAAAGTGCCTTAAGGTTTAACCAATGTTGGTTTTAGGTTTTGAATCATCTTGCGACGAAACTGGCGTTGCACTTTATGACACCGAACACGGCTTGCTGTCACATGCGCTGCATTCTCAAGTGGAAATGCACGCAGAATTTGGCGGCGTGGTGCCGGAGCTCGCGTCTAGAGACCATATTCGGCGAGCCTTACCGCTAACAGAGATAGTATTGAAAAATGCCAACAAATCGCTAAAAGATATTAACGGCATTGCTTATACACAGGGGCCTGGCCTAGCAGGTGCGCTGCTGGTTGGCACCAGCATTGCACAATCGCTGGCATTTACACTTAATGTGCCTAGCGTTGGTGTGCACCATTTGGAAGGGCATTTACTTGCACCTTTATTAGAAGAAAATCCACCCAAATTTCCCTTTGTCGCACTGCTGGTTTCCGGCGGGCATAGCCAGTTGATGCGTGTAAGTGGCATTGGCCAATATGAGCTATTAGGCGACACGCTAGACGATGCAGCAGGCGAAGCGTTTGACAAAACAGCTAAATTATTGGGATTAGGCTACCCAGGTGGACCAGTATTGGCCAGACTTGCGGATCAGGGTAAAGCAAGATTTAAATTACCAAGACCGTTGCTGCATAGCGGTGATTTAAATTATAGTTTCAGCGGATTGAAAACCGCAGTGCTAACATTAGTGAATAACAATCTGCCTCTAACTGAGGAAATTAAAGCGGATATCGCTTGGGAATTCCAGGAGGCTGTGACTGAAATTCTCACCGCCAAATGTATGAGCGCATTGCGTGAGACTGGTCTGGATAATTTAATCGTTTCAGGTGGGGTGGGTGCCAACACAAGGCTGCGTGAGCGTTTGAACGCAGCAACTAAGCGAAAACTTTGTAAAGTTAGTTATCCGCGACTAGAATTTTGCACCGACAACGGCGCGATGATTGCGTTTGCAGGTGCCATGCGATTAGAAGCTATGCGCCTAAAAGCCATGCAAGCAGAAAAACAGGATTACGGTTTTAGCGTAAAACCGCGCTGGAATCTGGCTGAATTAACAGCGCCTTAAAAAAGGCTATTTCTTTTTGCCAAAGCCCGATTCTGTACCTGCAATCAGTTTTTGGATATTGCTTCTATGGCGCCAAATCAACAACACAGACAACACCAGCACCATTAAAAAATAATCTTTATAAGGCCGCAGGTAATAATAAGCATGCAACGGTACAAACAGTGCTGTGATAATGCTGGCGAGAGAGGCATAACGGCTGGCTGCAAACACGATAAGCCACGTGACAACTGCGGCCAGCGCCAACATGGGAGATATCGCCAGCAATACGCCCAACGCAGTCGCTACGCCTTTTCCGCCTTTAAATTTGAAAAATATCGGGTACAAATGACCTAAAAATACCGCAATACCAACCCCAGTGACCACCCACATCAACATGTCTGATTGAAGTGCGAGCCAAACGGGGAGCCAGCCTTTAAACGCATCACACAGCAAGGTTAAAATAGCGGGCAATTTTTTGCCGCTACGCAGCACATTGGTCGCCCCCGGGTTGCCAGAACCCACTGTGCGCGGGTCTGGCAGGCCAAACGCCTTGCTGATTAAAATACCAAACGGCACTGAGCCCAACAGATATGCGGCAACAATCCAAAGAATCGGCACAAGGGTTACGGGAATAAAACCTAGCTCATTCATACTAAGATGCTCTAAAATGATTTAATACTATTTTATACGATAATTGTTAAAGCTATGGACACCATTTTTATCAGCGAACTTAAAGTGCAAACCAAACTCGGCGTGCCGGAGTGGGAGCGCATGGTGCCGCAAATCGTGATTCTGGATATTGAGATTTGCTATGATTTAGCCCCCGCGGGCAAAAGCGACGCCATTACTGACACCATCGACTACAGCGTAGTAGTGGCGCTCATCCGCGAAACTTTAACTGAGCACAGCTTTCAACTAGTAGAAGCCCTCGCCGAACACCTTTGCCAACTGATTTTGAAAGAATTTAGCGCGTTAAGCGTAAAAATAAAAGTCGCCAAGCCCGCGATATTGCCAGGGTTGAAGACGTTGGGGGTTGAAATTAATCGCGCCAAATAATGAATCTAAAATGAGTGAATCCAAACAGACTCCAGCCATTATAGAAATATCGAAATCGCCTGTTATACAGCTAGAAACAACAGATGTAACCAAACATGAACATGATTATTTGTCTTCTGAATAGTATCTAGTGTGGATTACTTTAGCTTTGGCTTTTATCACTGGAGCGTTAGCTTTTTATACCGCTAGATTGTGGAAAGCTACCAAAACTATGGTTGATAGCGCTGATGCTACTTCCCAAAGACAATCTAATGAAATGCAAGCATCTATTGCCGAAGCAGCTCATTCCACTTCTGCATTGGAAAAAATTGCCAAAGTTACGTTAGATAATGCGAATCTAATGAAAGGTGTCATGCACCAACAAATGCGAGCCTATATTGCTATAAAAATAGGAACCGCCATACATCAGGATAAAAAACTGAAATTTGCAGCAAACCAAGTATTAGTTAATAGCGGATATACGCCCGCAAGGAATGTCAGTTATAGCACCAAGGCTGCTATTCTTACAATTGAAAATATTTCTCCACAGGACTTAGTTATATCGGTAAATGGAGAAATACTTACAAATAATACTGGTCTAGCACCTAGGCAGCAATTTTCTATACAAGGAGTCGTAGAGAATAGATTTTTAGATGCCGAAGTTGCTGAAATAATGAATGGTGATAAAAAGCGACCTTTTATATGGGGAGCTGTAACTTATGACGATGTCTTTGGCGGACATTGTGTTAGCAATTTTTGCCTTCATTACAGATTTTACCTTGGGCTTGATGATAAATACCATGTAGCAGGTTATTTTCACTCCTCACACAATGATGGCACATAAAGTAACTAGCAGTCGGTACCCCCGACATCAATCTCTCATACATACGCGCTCATTCATTACCCAATCCACTGCCCTGCAAGCCAGTCTGCATGCGGTTCAAAGGCCGACAATTTTACTAATGAAAATCACCCGCGCGGATGATGCACACTATGCAAAGTTTTCAACCGCTCCCTCGCCACGTGCGTATAAATCTGAGTGGTAGAAATATCCGCATGCCCCAGCAGCATCTGCACCACGCGCAAATCGGCGCCATGATTGAGCAAATGCGTAGCAAAAGCATGCCGCAACACGTGTGGGCTCATGTGTTTGCTGATGCCTGCAACAATGGCGTACCGTTTGATTAAATACCAAAAGGCTTGCCGTGTCATGGCCTCTGCCCGCGCAGTGACAAAAAGCGCATCGCACAGACGTTTTTGCAGAATTTCTGGGCGGGCTTGTTTAATGTATTTGGTAATCCAATCAGCCGCATCTTCGCCCATCGGGACTAATCTCGTCTTACTTCCCTTACCCGTCACGCGCACCACGCCGTCTTGCGTGCTGACTTCGTTTACTTTCACGCCAACCAACTCGCTCACGCGCAAGCCGCTAGCGTACAGCAACTCTAACATGGCTCTATCACGCAGGCCGATTGGTTGATTAATATCGGGCGCATTGAGCAGGTCTTCGACTTCTTGCTCGTTCAAGCTTTTGGGCAAACTGCGTGGAAGTTTGGGGGATTCGATTTGCAGCGTAGGGTCAGTTTTTATTAAATTCTCACGTAGCGCATAGCGATAAAATCGCCGCATACTGGCAATAAGCCTGCTGATACTGCGCGGCTTGCTTTGTGGAAATTTAACTGCGAGATATTGCTGAATATCCGCCTGGTTTGCATTTTGTAAATCACTTTTATGTTTGCTAAGCCACACATTAAAATGAGTTAAATCGGCGCGGTAACTTTCGAGGGTGTTTTTAGATAAACCATCTTCTAACCAAAGGTGATCGATAAAGGTATCGAGTTGGGTATTATCTATTTTAGAGTCACTCAAACTCAACTGGCCTTACAGGCTTATCTTTTTTAAAAGCGATGCCTTCGTGTTTTAATAGCCACTTTTTAACTTTAAGGCCGCCATCTACGCCATTCATATAGCCGCCCAAACCGTCTTTAGCAACCACCCGATGACAGGGCACAATCAATGGCAAATTATTGGCGCCGCAGGCGTTTGCGACTGCCCGTGGGCCAGAGCCAATTATTTCGGCTACCTCACTGTAAGTAAGCACTCTCCCACAAGGGATCGCACTGATAGCATCCCATACACGACGCTGAAACGGCGTGCCCTTGTGGATGAGCGGCAAGTTGAAATCGCTGCGCGCATCATCCAAATAAGCTTTGATTTGTTTGGCAACTTGACCTACTATTTTATTATTGGCTGGTTTTAAGGAGTACTTTTGTGGCAATAACTCAATAGCCACCTGCAAACCCTGCACAGCAATGCCCACTGCGCCAAATGGGGCAGCAATGACTGCATCATACTGCAAAGGGAGTTTGTTCTTAGTTTTCATGTGCTTATTTAACTTGAATTGTAAAAGCAAAGCAAATAGTAAATGGCTATATATAAATTAAAAGGCAAAAAAAAGCCCCAACTCTTGATTAAAGTCTGGGGCTATTTTCATCTTTTCAAATCTTATTCTTTGGCGGCTTCAGCAGTCTCTTCTGGCGGCATCACTTCTTTATCGCGCGCGAATAATTTTTCTTTAATACGTGCCGATTTACCTGAACGCTCACGCAAGTAGTAAAGTTTTGCGCGGCGGACATCACCTTTACGTTTTACTTCAATGCCTGCGATGGCTGGGGAATAAGTCTGGAACGTACGTTCTACGCCTTCACCAGACGAGATTTTACGCACGATGAAAGATGAGTTTAAACCACGATTGCGGATTGCAACCACCACGCCTTCGTAAGCCTGCACCCGTTTACGTGTACCTTCTACCACGTTTACCCCCACTACTACGGTATCGCCTGGGGCGAAAGCCGGAATTTTTTTACCTAAACGGGCAATCTCTTCCGTTTCTAACATTTTAATAATATCTGCCATTTTATTTCCTTTACGTTCCTTTTAATTATGAGGATGCTTGTTCCTGCTCACTAATCACTTCTTGTAGCAGCCGTGCTTCCTCTTTCGTCAACGACCTTGCGGCCAATAAATCCGGGCGCTTCGCCCTTGTTAGCAATAACGATTGTTTTAATCGCCATTCTCTAATCTTTGCATGGTTGCCCGATAATAAAACTTCTGGCACCACTAATCCTTCATATACTTCTGGTCGAGTATAGTGCGGACAATCCAGTAAGCCATTCACAAACGAATCTTCTACTGCTGAATCTGCATCACCCAAACTACCTGGCAATTGCCGTACCACCGCATCTATCAACGCCATTATGGGCAATTCACCGCCACTTAGTACATAGTCGCCAATCGAGATTTCCTCATCCACCAGCGCGTCTAACAAGCGCTCATCCACACCTTCGTAGCGACTTGCCAGCAAAATCAAACCCTGCTGTTGACTTAACTCCATCACCTTTGGGTGATTAAGTAGCTTCCCGCGTGGCGACATGTGTATCACATGCGGCTTAATACCCACTTCCATTTGCAGTTGTTTAGCTACTTTAATCGCTTTTTCTAGCGGCTCGGCCAGCATCACCATGCCAGGGCCGCCACCGTATGGCCTATCATCCACAGTTTTATGATTATCCTGAGTAAAATCGCGCGGGTTAATCAGGTTCAAGCTATAAATCTTTTTCTCGAGCGCTCTGCCTGTAATGCCGTACTGGCTAATCGCGCTAAACATTTCTGGAAACAAACTGATGACATCAAATCTCATCAAAAATCTTCGTCCCAGTCCACCAGCATGGTTTTTGCTTCTAAATCTACTTCTAAAATCACTTGAGCGATGTACGGAATCAAACGTTCCTGCCCGCCATCACTTTTGGCAATAATCACATCATTCGCGCCAGTGGCAAATACATCTGTAATTTTGCCAAAATCAACGTTCTGCTGATTTTTAACGTCTAGCCCGATTAAATCAGACCAGTAATATTCTTCGCCTTCCAGTTTGGGTAGCGATGCTCTAGGAACCGCTATCTGCTTGCCTTTACAGGCAAACGCTGCATCTCTGTCATCTATGCTTTGCAGCTTTACTATTATTACATCGTTGTGAATTTTGGCGCTTTCAACTTTTAGCTCGCGCCAATTATCATCTTTGCCTATCGACCACGTTTCATAATCCAGCAAACTATCAAGCGTTTCGGTATCGGGATGAATTTTAAGCCACCCTAAAACGCCGTATGGGGCGACAACGCGCCCCATTACGACTAATCCGTTTTTTTCGCTCATTGCTTAAGTCTGCCTTAAGCTTAATGAGTTACGCGTCTGCAGCTGGTGTTTCTGCAGCTTCGGCTGGAGTTTCTTCCGCAACAACCTCTTCAGCTGGCGCCTCTTCTACTATAGCTGCGGCTTCTGCCTCGGCAGCTTTGGCTGCTTCTGCTGCTTTTTCTGCATCGGCGGCGGCTTTAGCATCAGCTTCAGCTTTTGCAGCGTCAGCTGCCGCTTTTACTTTGGCCGCTTCTGCAGCAACGGCTTTGGCTTTTGCAGCATCCGCTTTAGCCGCATCTTTAGCTTTAGAAGCAATCATCGCCTCTGGGCCTTTAGCGTGCGTTTTTACCAAACGTGTAACCGTGTCTGACATTTGCGCGCCATTACCAGTCCAGTGCGTTACGCGCGTTGCGTCAATACGCAAAGCTTCAGTAGCAATTTTGGCAGATGGGTTATAAAAGCCCACGCGCTCGATAAAACGGCCATCGCGGCGATTGCGCGAATCAGCAACTACAACGTTGTAAAATGGGTTCTTTTTAGAGCCACCACGTGATAAACGAATAACGACCATAATCTTGTTCTCTATAAACTCTGACAGAAAGGCGCGGATTATACGCCAAAAATAGGAAAGGCCGCAAGCGAAAAATTTAGCTCAATTGACTTTTAAATGGCATAGCGAGTAGGGTCGGCTACGCCCGCTTTTGCAAAACCTTCACGGCGCAATCGGCACGAATCACATTTACCGCAAGCAAGGCCATTTTTGTCTGCTTGATAGCATGAAACCGTTGCCCTATAAGGCACGCCCAGCTTGCCTCCCAGGGCAATGATTTGTGCTTTTGTCATGTCGATTAATGGCGCATGTACGGTAATTTTATGGCCTTCTACCGCGCTTTTAGTGGCTAAATTCGCCATTTGCTGAAACGCTTTAACATACTCACCACGACAATCTGGATAGCCAGAATAATCTAATGCGTTGACGCCAATGAAAATATCATGTGCGCCTAATACCTCTGCCCAAGCCAATGCCAGCGAAAGCATGATGGTGTTGCGCGCCGGCACATAAGTCACAGGAATGCCAGCGGGTATTGGATTGACGCCACTTTCCGGCACGTCTATTTTATTATCCGTCAGCGCAGAGCCTCCAAATAAACTTAAATCCAAAGCGACGGTTTTATGCTGTTTTGCACCTAGGTTAGAGGCTATATTCTGCGCGGCTTGCAACTCGGCAATGTGGCGCTGATGATAATCCAGACTTAAGCAATAACAGTCAAAACCTTGAGATTTTGCGATCGCCAAGCAAGTCGCCGAGTCTAGTCCACCTGAAAGTAATACAACGGATTTTTTCGTCATACGCCTTGCTTCTCGCCCCAGAGTATCTTATGAAGTTGAACTTGCATACGTACTGGTAATTTATCTTGTAACACCCAAGCCGCCAACTCATCAGCTTTTAACTCGCTATAACTTGGTGAAAATATTACAGGACATTTTTCTGTTAGCTTAAGCTCTGTAATTTTTGCTTTTGCCCATTCATAATCGGCACGATTACACAGCACAAATTTAATTTCATCTTTTGGCATAAGATGAGCCAGGTTGCTCCAAAGCATATTTTTTTCTTCGTTCGAGGCAGGTGTTTTAATATCTAATATAATGGAAACCCGTGCATCCACTGGCGCGATATCTAACGCTCCGCCAGTTTCAAGAGATACACTGTAACCCTCGTCACATAAGGCTTGCAGCAGCACATAACATTCCTTTTGTGCAATTGGCTCACCGCCTGTGACTGTGACATAGGGTGTGCCAAACTCTGCAACTTTTGCCAAAATATCGGCAATATCCATATTGCTGCCACCGCTAAAAGCGTATGCCGTATCACAATAAGTGCAGCGCATCGGGCAGCCAGTGAGGCGCACAAAGGCCGTCGGCAAGCCTATGCGGCTGGTTTCACCTTGCAGCGAGTAAAAAATTTCGTAAACTTTTAATGCCATAAGTTATAAATAAAAAACGCCAACCTAAGAGTTGGCGCTATTTTACCGCGAATTGTTCTGAAAAATTAAGGTTTTATCTTGCTACTTAATCGCCTCGAGAGCTTTTAAACGCTTCTGTGCGCTAGGCGTCACATCTGCATTCGGGTATTTGGCCACTAAATCACGCAAAGTTTTTTTAGCATTCGCTACCTGCCCAAGCTGAATTTGACTATTGGCCATATTAAACATCGCATCAGGTACTTTAGGGCTTTCTGGATGCAAATCGACGACTTTTTGTTGCGTCGCAATAGCCGATTTGTAGTTTTTGAGCGCAAATTGGCTATAACCCATGCCGTAGAGCGCATCTGGTGCCAATTTACTATTTGGATACTCTTTCAAGAAACTATCAAACGCTGCAAACGCCTCTTTGTGCTTCGCCGATTGGCTTAATGCATTCGCGTCAGCAAAAGCTTTAGCATCTTTCTCTTCCGCCATGGGCTGCGCAGGCACAGTGGCAGGAGTGCTATTTGACGCTGCTGGCGCTCCGCCTTCCAGCTTGCGTAAACGTGTATCGGTATCGGTGTACAAATCTTTTTGCCGCTGCTGCGTAGTATCGAGGTTGTGCGAAGCCACTTCTAAATCGCCTTTTAAATTAGCCACTTCCTGCTTTAAGGCTTCCAATTGATTTTGCATGTCTGCAAAACCTGGGCCCTGCACTACTGCCTCCATGGCCGCAATGCGTTTTTCCATTGCGGCCTGGCTTTTTTTCAGGTCAGTAATCGCCGCCATGGTAGCGCTTTGGTCAGATTGCTGCTTGGCCTCGACTTCTAAAATCTTTTTGCGCGCTTCCTTATCATCAAACACGCCTGCGTGCGCGGAAGTAAGTGAAATCAACGCAAAAAGACTTAAGCCTACAAACCCTAATTTTTTTATTGCGAGCATTAATTAATCGCCTTCATATACGATATCTGCATGGCGATCTTTTTGGTAGCAAGTTTCATCTGGGCAATTTGGTTTAGCTCTTTCTTTACCATAGCTCACTGTTTCTATTTGCTTATCTTGCACACCTAATAAATTAAGCGCTTTTTTTACTGCAACCGAGCGGCGTTGGCCAAGCGCCAAATTATATTCACGCGTACCACGCTCATCTGTATTGCCTTGCACCATAATTTTCGCATCTGAGTGCGCTAACAAATACTTACCATGCGCTTCGACAATAGGCCGATATTCAGCTTTAATAGCGTCGCTATCAAAGTCAAAATAGATATTGCGTTTTGATAAAATATTATTCGGATCTTTTAATGGATTATTGCCTGCGTTATTCGCATTGCTATCAATCGCCACTTCCTTCACCGCATTGGCATCGGCACCTGTGTCAGTCACTGGCTTGGTTGCTGTCGGCGGCGCGGGGCTTTTATCTTCAACCTTTGCGGGAGTCAAAGGTGTGCTTTTACATGCAACAAGCAATATAGCTATGCTCAAGCTCATGATTAGTTTTGATCGATTTAACATAATTTTTCTCCTAAATTTACACCCACAATGGGTCAAGTTTTTAATACAAGTTTAATACTAATTGAGTTTTCAGCGCTAATTGGCTAATGGACCCCAAGCTGGTTCACGCACATCACCGCCTGTTGCATCGTTTAAACGCTGACGTACTTTGCCATCACTTGATACCGCCGCCAACGCCCCACGTCCATGCACTTTGGTTGCATATAAAATCACACGCCCATTCGGTGCAAAACTTGGTGATTCATCTTGCGCGCCTTCACTTAACAGCTGTGCCTGTCCACTGGCCAGATCCTGCAGAACGACTCTGAATTTTCCCCCATCGTTACGAATATACGCCAAAGCTTTACCATCGGGTGAAAAATGTGGCGACACATTATAGCTGCCTTCAAACGTCACGCGGCTTGCATCGCCGCCACCTGATGGTACCTTGTAAATTTGAGGTTTGCCGCCTCGGTCAGAACTAAAGTAAATCCATTTCCCATCAGGCGAAAACACGGGTTCAGTATCAATACCGTTGCTCTTAGTGACTTGTTTTAAGCCAGCGCCATTAGCGTCAACCGTATAAATCTGCGAATTTGCACCATAAGTCAGTACGATCGCAAGTTTGCTGCCATCGGGCGACCAAGCTGGAGCACTGTTGTTGCCTTTATAGTTGGCTAGTATCTCACGATTGCCGCTGGTAAGTGATTGCACAAAAATAATCGGTTTTTTCTTTTCAAACGAAACATAGGCTAACTTAGTCCCATCAGGCGACCAATCAGGCGAAATCAAAGGCTCGTTTGATGAAACTACCGTTTGTGGGTTGTAGCCATCTGCATCTGCCACTTGCAAAGCGTAACGCTTACCTGTTTTAGTGATATAGGCAATGCGGCTGGCAAAGATCCCCGCTTGACCAGTTAATTTTTGGTAAATTAGATCGGCAATCTTATGTGCGGTCATGCGCACTTGACTAGGTGCAATTTGGTAATCCATACCCGCTAACTGAGTCTGTTTCAAAGCATCCATCAAATAGAACGACACTTTAAAACGGCCGCCAGCGACGCTCTCGACTGTGCCAACAGTGATGGCTTGTGCTTGCAAGGCGGCCCATTCGGCATATTTAATTTGGCCTGGCGCCGTGGGTAGGTTTGGCATACCACGCGTTTCTAGTACGCGAAACAAGCCGCTCCTGTTTAAATCGGCTGCGATAATATCGCTAATATTATCATTGGTCGCTGCAGCTCCACCAAACGGAACAACTGCAATAGGGATTTGTTGTGCGCTACCGCCGCTAATTTCGATTTCTAGAGCGGCGTTGGCTACTGATGTGGCTAAAAAAACTGCACAGAAAAACATCCATCGAATTATATTCATAAGCTATTAGTATCTTATTTTTCAAAAAGTTCAGGCAAATTCTACTGCAAACTCAATTTGACGCCACACGATTTACACTTTATTACAATTTTTACGCTTTTTTTACAACCTTATCATCATTAAAAATACCTAATCATTAGGCCTAAATTTAAGGTTTAAGTTTTTAAATTGCGATCTCAAACTTGGGTCAGGCGGCAATGGCAATGGCGAAGAGGCAGTAGAAGAGGCAATGATGGCGCGCTCCACAGCCTCATCGCAAGCAGAGCTTCCACTCGATTTCGTAATTTTCGGGCTACCGCTTAATTCACCTGTAGGCAATAAATTAATCTCAAATCGTAACTCCGGGTTGCCGTCACCGCACAGCGTCTTGTTGACATTGCCACGAATTTTAGCTTTGATTTTCTCGGTATATTCGCCAATGACGCTGGCATTTGCAGCGCTTGCTTGCTTATCGTCATTGGCTTTTTCATCAGACAATGCTTCTTGTTGCAACTTTTTTAGCGCATCTTTTTTATTTCTCTCAGTTACTTTTTTATCACGCAACTCATCTTCGCGCGCATCCTGCTTTAACTTTTCTAAAGCTTCCTTCTTACGCTGTTCATCTAATTCTTTTTGATTTTGCGCTTGTTCTTTTTGTTCAAGCACTTTTTTCTTTTTTTCTAACTCAATATCAACTTTAGGCTCTTCTGGTTTTGGTTTTTCTTCAACCACTGGCTTGGGTTCTGGTTTTGGTTCTTCTTTGATTTCCGGTTTAGGTTGCGGCTTTGGCTCTTCTACAACTTTAGGAGCAGGTAATTTATCCCAAAGCTCGACTTCCGTGATATTCAACACAGGGTGTGCCGCTTTCCAATTAAATGAAATCAACATCGCCACCAGCAAAGCCAGATGCACTACAATAGCATATATGCCGGCTTTCCAGGAGTCTGAATTTTCGTGCTTTCTTATCATGCCTTTTGCTTATTTTTACTTATGGCGCTGGCTTAAAAAGCAAGCCCACCTTGTCCACTTTGGCCTGCTTGAGCATATCCATCACTTCAATCACTTTGCCGTATTGGGTTTTTTCATCCGCTGCTACCACTACGGCACGTGGTGCCTTTTTCAACTGTTTTTTAATTTCAAATAGAAGTTGATCACGTGGTAATTTTTTACCCTCAATCTCTGCCACTCCATCTTTTTGAACTGTAACCACGATCGGTGCGCCCGTTTGCTTCAAGGCTTGGCCTACTTTCGGCAAATCAACAATACCAGGATTGGTCATCGGCGCTGTCACCATAAAAATCACCAATAGCACCAAAGTCACATCAATATAAGGCACGACGTTGATTTGATTCATCATGCGACGTTTACGGGTTCTGCTCATATTGAACCTTTCGCTCAGCTTTTACGTTGCAGGATATTGGTAAACTCTTCCATAAAACTTTCATATCGCACGGAGAGTCTATCTACGCTGCTCGCGAAGCGGTTATAGGCGATCACTGCGGGAATGGCTGCAAATAAGCCAATTGCCGTTGCCACAAGTGCTTCAGCAATGCCAGGCGCGACTTGACTAAGCGTCGCTTGTGCCACACTTGATAAACCTCTAAATGCATTCATAATGCCCCACACCGTGCCAAACAAGCCAATATAAGGGCTGACTGAGCCAACCGATGCCAGAAAGGGTAAATGCGCATCCAAGTCATCCAGCTCACGATTGTAGGCAGCGCGCATAGCGCGGCGAGAGCCTTCCATCACATCGCTTATTTCCATTCTAGGCTGTTGTTTATGTCGAATAAACTCTTTAAATCCGGCTTCAAAAATGCTCGCCATGCCTTGTGGTTTGCGGCGTCCAGCCGTGATCCCTTCATATAACTTATTCAAGTCACCGCCAGTCCAAAACGCACTTTCAAAATTTTCTGATTCTGTTTCGGCACGCTTAATGGTGGCCACTTTAATAAAAATATACCACCAAGAAAATAGCGAGGTAATTAATAATATCACCAAGACCGCCTGCACCGGTAAACTTGCGCCAGAGATTAATGTAAATAAAGACATATCATTCGCTACTGTCATATTTGCTCCATTTTTAGTCTAATTTGTTCTGGAATGCCCACAGGTTTAAATGTTAGTGCGTCCACACAGGCTACTTTTACCTGCGCCTCTACCAAAGCTTGTTGGTTGACGCTAATTTTCTGCAAAAATTCAAAACTTCCACGGCCAATTTTTAACAATCGGCTGGTAATAGTTAGTAAATCATTAAATTTTGCAGGCTTTTTGAATGAAATTTGCAGGCTGTGCACCACAAAAATTAGGTTGAGTTCATCTTTTAGGTAAATCTGTTCAAAACCTAAATGACGCAACCACTCGGTACGTGCCCGCTCCATAAAATTCAAATAGTTTGAGTGGTAAACCACACCGCCGCTATCGGTGTCCTCATAATAGACACGCACTTGCCAATCAAATTGATTTACTGCTGCCAAAGCTCACCTGCAGCTAATGTTTTTGGCGCTTGCAAGCCAAAATGTTGATATGCCAAGCTGGTTGCCACACGTCCGCGCGGTGTACGCATCAGGTAACCTTGCTGGATCAAGTACGGCTCCAGTACGTCTTCAATCGTGTCGCGTTCTTCGCCAATAGCAGCGGCCAAGTTATCCAAACCAACAGGCCCGCCACCAAATTTTTCTAATACTGCTTGCAACAATTTTCTATCCATCACGTCAAAACCCAAATGATCAACGTCCAGCATTTTTAATGCAGCATCGGCAATCTCAGAACTCACGACACCATCAGCCTTTACTTGGGCGTAATCGCGCACGCGACGCAGTAAGCGATTAGAAATACGCGGCGTGCCGCGTGAGCGCTTGGCCACTTCCAGTGCGCCTGAATCGGTGATTTCCACTTCTAACAAACCAGCGCTGCGATGCACGATGCGCCCCAGCTCTTCAGTGGTATAAAATTCCAGCCTAGACACGATGCCAAATCTATCCCTAAGCGGGTTAGTGAGCATGCCCGCACGCGTTGTAGCCCCAATTAACGTAAATGGGGGCAAATCTAACCTCACTGACCTTGCTGCAGGCCCTTCACCTATCATGATATCAAGCCGATAATCTTCCATCGCTGGGTACAAAATCTCTTCGACCACTGGTGATAAACGATGAATCTCATCAATAAATAACACATCGTTGGGCTCTAAGTTTGTAAGCAGTGCAGCCAAATCCCCCGCCCGCTCTAATACTGGACCAGAAGTTTGGCGCAGATTCACGCCCATTTCTCGAGCGATAATATGCGCCAAAGTCGTCTTGCCTAGACCTGGCGGGCCAAACAAAAGCACATGATCTAGCGCCTCATTACGGCCGCGTGCAGCATTGATAAAAATCTCAAGTTGACTACGCGCTTTTTCTTGCCCAACGTACTCATCGAGTGCTTTTGGGCGAAGGGCGCGCTCTATGGCCTCTTCTTGAGGGCTTTCTGCGGCAGGAGCAATGAGGCGGTCTGTTTCAATCATATTTTATATTTTTCAGAGTTAACACGCCCATATTATTAATTTAGTATTGAGAAGTTCTCAACCAATTTTTTGATTGGTAGCGGGGCGCCTAAATACAAACCTTGGCCATAGTGTACGCCAATGTTTTTCAGTTCTTTTAAAATGGCTTCATTTTCGACAAATTCAGCCACCGTTTTAATGTTCATTGCCTCTGCCACGCTATGAATTGAGCGCACCATAGCGTGATCTATTTTATTGGTGTGCATGTCCTTTACAAAGGAACCATCAATTTTAAGATAATCCACCTCAAAGTTTTTCAAATACATGAATGATGACATGCCGCTACCAAAATCATCCAGCGCAAAGCTGCAGCCTAACTTCCTAAGCGCAGTAAACAGTAAAATAGTATTTTTTAAATTGACAATAGCCGCTGTTTCAGTAATCTCAAAGCAAATAGCTTCTGGTGGAATTGAGTATATGACAAATTGCTCTCGAATATAGCCTAGTAACGATTTATCGCCAAGCGATGTACCGGATAAATTAATTGAAAACACATAATTACATTGATCATGGCTTATATCTAATAACTGGCGATATGTTGCAAATGTGTTTTTAATGACCCATCTATCAATGTTGGGCATAAGCAAATAACGCTCAGCAGATGGTATAAATGTAGTTGGCAACATAATATTGCCTTCAAGATTAATTTTTCGAATTAAAATTTCATAATGGTGTTGTGAAGGTACGCCTAACGAAAGCGGCACAATTGGCTGGCAATAGAGCATAAACTGCTCATCATCAATTTCATCGGTAATATCGGAAATCGCCTCCACTGCGCTTCGACGTTGTTTCACTTCAATATCGCCAGCGCTAAACAAAAAGCTTTGATTGCGGCCCGCTTGCTTTGCTGAGTAACAAGCCATATCAGCGGCATGAATAATATCACTCACATTTTCAAAGCTAGAATTAATTACAACCAGGCCAATACTCACGCCAATATTAAAAATCTTATCTTCATAAATAAATCGATAATCACCCACTAATTTAAGGAGAGAATTGGTGATTTGGTTGGCATCAGCCAAACTACAATTTTCAAGCAACAAACCAAATTCATCGCCACCCAAGCGCGCCAAGGTGTCTCTATCACGCATTCTATTGGTCAGTAGCACACTAATTTGCCTAAGCAATTCGTCACCCGCAGAGTGGCCGCATGTATCATTTACCAATTTAAATTGATCTAGATCCATGTAGCAAAATACATGTTGAGCACCACTTTCGTGCACACTTTTTAAGCTTCGATCCAGCCTAACTTCAAACTCTCGGCGATTAATTAATCCTGTTAAATCATCATGTTGTGCTTGGTGACGCAACATTGAAGTAGCATCATTTATTTTATCTTGCATCAAATCGTATGCATACTTCAGGCTTGCGGACATTGAATTAAAACCTTTTTGTAAGGTTTTTAATTCACCGCTTGAGTTTTCAATGATGGTATGTGCAAAAACCCCCTCGCCAACTTTATTCACCGCATATGCAATTTCTTGTATTGGTTTGGTAATATTTCGGCCAATCCACCATGCAATCAAAGCACTCAGCAACAAACCAAATAGGCCAATCAATAACATTTTTGTAATTAGCTCTTGCTTAAGATTTTGCAAAGCAAGATCACTTAACTCTACATAGACTTGTCCAATCTCAAGTTGAGAATCCTCTTTTTTTATAGTTTTATCGTTTTCATACGTGCCACTAAAATCATCAATTTCTACTAGACTTCGGTAAACAGGTGATGAAAAAACGATACTATTACTCATCTTAAGTTCTTGAATTTTATCATTTTTTAATTTAGAAATAATTTCTTTAGGTATTTCTCGCCCATTTAATGCCAAGACCTGATTATGATTATCAACTATCAACACCGTTCTTAAATCTTGCTCTTTAGAAAGCGTTTGTTGAGCCAACCTTTGCAAGATTTGGGTGTTGCCTGAGATAACGCCATATTCAGCAGCAGGAGCAATTTGTGCTGCAATAATACGGCCACGGTCAAGCAGCGACTGATTCAAAACACTAAATACGTTAGAAATAGCATAGCCTACTAAAATCATTGCAAACAACAACGCGGGAATAGTGCCCAAAAATATCACTCGTGATTTAATACCAAGGTTATTCATTTTTCGGATTCTAACTTAACCATTTTTTTATAGATCGTATCTTCATCATCTAACTGAATATTGAGTGAACGAGCTACTTGATAATTTATCGCCACTAAAAAATATTTAGGCGTTTGTGGTGGCGGTAAAAGACTTGGCGCTTGTTGGGAGTTCACTGCAATTTCTGCTGCCTGCCGCGCTAACTGTTTAGTGCTACTATAAACCGCTGCTAATGCACCAGAACGCACATACGACTGAGAATAACCAAACACTGGTTTTTGATACCGATAACTGGTCAATAAAATAGGTTCTGCAGTTACACGACTATATACAAGTGGATCAGGAAGCACCATCAAAGCATCGGTTAAATCCAGTAATTTTTTTAACTTAGGGATCAATTCTGCTTCTTTATTAATTTTTTCTTGCAAAATATTAATCGTACTTTTTTCACCCACCACTTTTAAGAACTCGCTGTCTTGTGATGAAGTTGGTCCAAGCAAAACACCCAAAGTTTTGACATTGGGTAAAACGGTTTTTATAAGGGTCACTCGCCGCCAATATGGCTGATCAAGCACAACAGCACTGAAGTTACCAAAAGCGCGCCGGCTGGTTAAAAACAAGCTATCAAACGTGTACATGGGCGTAAACATTCCCAGCACCGGAGTGCTATGTTTTAATTTACTTGCCGCTTTAAGTGCTTTTTCACCTAAAGCAATAACTAATTCGCTATTTTCTGCCACTACCAATTTTTCTGCCTCTTGCAGTTGAATAACCTTAACACGGAGATTGGTACCTTTTATGCTGACGAGCTCTTCCTTAAAGTCCTCTATAAACTCATTATTCGTTGGTGTAGTAGCGCTTATCACAATTGTGACGCCTGTGTAGGCGTTTGCCAGAATAGGTATACAAAAATTTAACATTAACGCAAAAAACGCTAATACTTTTACTAGCCATTTATTTTTGAATGTGCTACTTAACAAAATATGCTACTCAATATTCCATCAAAAAAATTACATTAATGAATTTTTAATTTTCGTCCAATATCTGCAAGCTAACCTCACAACAGGAATACCGATCAGCAGCCAGGGAATCGCACCCATCAAAAAAGTGATAACTGTTGCAAAACTTTCCATCATCACCCGACCCGCATCTTTAAGTGCCCGCGCGACTGGTGCAAAAAATCCTTGTTCGGTAATACCTTGTTTAGCTGTAAAATCAATATTCACGGCCACCAAATCGGTTTCCTGAGATAATATTTTACGCATACTCGTCATGCTGTCTAACTCGCTTTGAGTGTTAGCGAGTTCACGCTCCACCTCCATAATATCTTTAAATTTAGCAGATTTATCATTCAGCTTTAAACGTAGTCTGTCACGCAGCTCGGTCAAATTTTTAATCCGTGCATCAGTATCTACCACTTGATTGGTTTTATCTTCGCTTTCGCGGCTATGCTGCATAATTTCACCACTTTTAGCGAGACCAGTTAAAAATATTTCAATGTTCTGGGTGGCACACGCACGTAAAGGCTTGCTAATGGCGGACTATAGGGCGTTTCACGATTGTAATTGGCACTAAGTATTTGACAGTTTAACGCCTCGCAATGCTCTACCGCAGCATAAAAAACAGCTTGCATTTTTTCCGCTGGAGTTTCAATTTGCAAATGGTGACGTAATGCAGTGTATTTCCTAGTTTGTTCAGCATTAGCTTTAGGAGCGCCGGGGCGCGGCTCAGAAATCTCGGTCAAGCTTTGTTCAGCACTGCCTGGTATATCAACTGCGATTTTTGAAATGCCGCGCCCCATAGTGGGCATCGCTGCAGCAGTCGCGGATGCAGGCGCTTGTGCGACATTTGACGGATGCTGCCCACAAGCCGTTAATAAAAGTAGCATCAAAAAAGCCAAATAAATATGTTTCATTTGCAACCTTATTAACAAAATTTAGTTATTTTGAGAGCAGCTTAAGCGCTTGTTTAATGCCGTCAGTTACGATTACCTCTGCTGGCAACTGTTTCACTGCAAGCAAGGCCTCGCGCTCATTGTAACCCAATGCAATTAATGCATTGAGTACATCATGCGCAACGGATTTTGGCTGACCACCTGCGGAGGCTATCCCTGCTACACCCAATTTATCTTTTAACTCTAACAACAAACGCTCAGCCGTTTTTTTGCCTATGCCTGGAATGCGCGTTAGCATGCCAACTTCTTGCATACTGACTGCCTGCACGAGGTCTTCAATGCTCACGCCACTTAAAATAGAAAGCGCTGATTTTGCACCTATACCATTCACTTTAAGCAATTGTTTGAATGTGCTTTTTTCTTGCTCTGAGCCAAACCCGTACAATAATTGAGCGTCTTCGCGTACCACCATATGCGTCAACAAACTTACCTTTATCCCAAGCTCTGGCAAGTTGTAAAACGTACTCATTGGCACTTCAATCTCGTAACCCACACCATTGCAATCAATCACCACTTGCGGCGGTGTTTTTTCAATCAATATGCCACTCAGGCGACTAATCATGATGACTCCCAAAACAAAACTAATGCCAACAGAAATGCGTGACCCAACATGGCCGCAAGGGTCAGCTGAATAGCAAGGCGCAAACGCGCTGGCTCCGAAGCGAATCGTTTAAGCAGCCATGCTGCACGAGCAGAAAACAGCAACGGAAAGGCAGAAATCATTGTTGTTAAAGGCAATTTATCTGCTTTTACCATGACAACAAGCCAAATCAAAACCAGCCCTGCCAATAAAGGGTAAATTAGAACCGACCAAGCCAGAGGGAGTCGTACCACCCAATGTCGTTTACCCGCTAAAGCGTCTGATTTTCGATCTGGAAACTGATTAATAAATAGCAAGTTTGTCACCAATAATGCGTACGGTATACCCACTATTACCGGCTGTAGCGAAAATGTCTGGCGTTGTACAAAATCTGCCCCTATCACTAACCCTAAAAATCCTACCCACACGCTAAACTCACCCAATCCACGACTATTCAAACGCAGTGATGAAGCGGAGTACGCCCAGCCAATGAAGATGCCAACCCCACCTATAAGCAACAGTCGGATACCTACGTGAAATATCAACCACAATCCTCCAAGTATAGAAAACCCCAGAAGGCTGAAGCCAAATCGACCTGTTTGCTCAGGCGTCAACAATCCATTCTGAATAAATCGACTGCCGCCTGTAAAAGGATATAAGCGCTCGGTATTAAGTTCATCGGCCCCGTTTGCATGATCATAATAATCATTTAACACATTAACTGCGGCATGAACCAATAAAGCCAGCACTAAAGTAATAAAAGCCATAGACGCATGCAGCGCGATGCCGCTTTGCTTGGCACTGGCAATTCCTAACAAACAAGCGGCTAGTGTTGCTAAAAGAAAATTTGGTCGTGTAGCAAAAAAATAGCGAGAAAACGCATGGTTAAAGCGGGCTAAACTTGGCTCTGCGATAGAAGTTATCATCCGATAAGGCGCCCATTTTTTACGCGAAACCCAGCCGTCGCAAGCTTACCTAAACCCTGCCCACCATGCGCATGGCAGATTGCACAAGCTAATGCATCTGCCGAATCTGGTTTAGGTGTTGCTGGCAAGTTAAGCAAACGCTTGACCATTTCTTGTACTTGATTTTTTTGCGCATGGCCGTTACCGACCACTGCCTGCTTCACTTGCAATGCGGTATATTCCGCCACCGTTAAATTGCGAATTACCGCCGCGCTGATTGCTGCGCCACGAGCTTGACCTAGCAATAATGTTGATTGCGGATTTACATTCACGAACACTTTTTCGACCGCCACTTGGTTGGGCTGATAGGTATCTATCACTTCAAATAAGCCATCTAGGATGACTTTCAAACGCGCAGGCAGCTCCTCCCTATCGTCTTCACCTTCAATTTTATTCTTCTTAGCACTTGCGGTTTTGATCGTACCGCTTGCAATATAAGTGATATTTTCACCACCTATTTCAATAACCCCAAACCCCGTTAGGCACAGGCCGGGGTCGATGCCTAAAATACGAGTAACCACTAGTCCTCTAAAATGGCAGTAGTATAAACATCCTGCACATCATCCAAATCATCGAGTGCATCAAGGATTTTTTGCATCTTAACCGCATCATCGCCTGTAAATTCCACTTCATTTAGAGGTTTCATAGTAACTTCAGCCAATACAGATTTTAAACCTGCAGCTTCCATTGCTTCTTTTACCGCCAAAAAATCGTTCGGTGATGTAACCACTTCGATACTTCCATCTTCATCTGTCACAATATCTTCTGCACCCGCATCCAGTGCGACTTCCATCACTTTGTCTTCACTTGTGCCAGGCTCATACACCAAGCTGCCGCAATGCTTGAACATAAATACCACGCTACCATCTGTGCCTAAATTGCCACCATATTTGCTGAGCGCATGGCGCACATCCATCACCGCACGTTGTTTGTTATCAGTGAGGCAATCGATAATTATCGCAGCGCCGTTGATGCCGTAGCCTTCATAGCGGATTTCCTCGTAGTTAACGCCTTCCAGTTCGCCCGTACCTTTTTTTATGGCGCGCGTAATGTTATCAGCTGGCATGTTTTCTTCTTTAGCCTCTGCCACAGCTGCACGCAAACGCGGATTCATGGCAACATCGCCACCCCCTAAACGCGCTGCAACGGTAATTTCTTTAATGATTTTGGTAAAAATTTTACCGCGCTTGGCATCTTGACGGCCTTTGCGGTGTTGAATATTTGCCCATTTACTGTGACCTGCCATGCTAACTAACCCTCAATTAAAAAAATAATTTTACCACGTCCGCCTAGTTCATTTACTCTTGCCCTTGCGCCGGGTCAATTGCTTGATGTTTTTTAATTGTAATGGTGGATATTGTCAGCAACGCCAGTGCAATAAACAACATACCCAGCAGTTCGATTTGACTAGGCCGCTCGCCCAATTGTATCCAAGCTGCGCTTACGCCTATCACCGGCGCAAGCATACTGGCCATGCTCGCAACCCCTGCAGGCAAGAGCTGCAGGGCATAGATCCAAAGCACCCATGCAAGAGAACCGCTTAGAAAAATGCTATATACGATGGTTAACAAAAATGTATTTGTCCATTGAATAGGTGGAGCAGGCGCGATTAAAGCTATAACTATAATTGGGATAGAACCCAGCAAAGTAGGCCATGCTGTGATGTTAAGCAAATCTAAATGTGGTGCGCGTTGGTGCAATTTTTTAGAAACAATCGCCGAAATTGCCCAAGAAATGCCCGAGCACAAAGCCAGAAACATGCTGAAACCATCAGACTTTATGTGTAAAGGATCAAATATCAACACCATGCCAAACAGCGCAAATACCACCGCAAGCCATTGCCACCCTTGTACTTTTTCGCCTAGCATCGGCCAGGCAAATAACATTACCCAAAAAGGCATGGTGTATGACAATACGGCCGTTTTACCTGCGCCGCCTTCTACCAGCGCCCAAATCAATAATCCAGTAAAGCCGCAAGTTTGCAACAGCCCCAAGGCCAGCATAGTTGGAAACTCTTTGAGCGCCAATGGCCTTTTGCTAAAAAACAGTACTAAAAATAACATGATTGCACCTAAAAAGGTGCGCAATGCGGCAAATTGGAAAGGGCTGGCGTATTGCACGGCCAATTTCATCACCACCCAGTTATAACCCCAGATCAGTGTGAGTATAAATAGTGCGGCAAAAGCCTTGATGACGGTATTTTTTTTCATGACTCGAACTTTAAAAGTTAATTTAGAATTTTGCTATAACCATTATAAGGTGTATATTTTTATATAAACTCAGGGATGGTGAAAATCATGAAAACTTTACAACAAATATTGAACGAAAAAAAACATAAAGAACTCATTTCCATTGCTCCAGACCGGCCCGTCTTTGACGCGCTTGTTATCTTAGCTGAATATAAAATTGGTGCTTTAGCTATTATGCAGGGTGACAAATTGGTGGGGATATTATCTGAGCGTGATTATGCGCGCGAAGTGGTGCTGCAAGGCCGCTCATCCAAAACCACACAAATACATGAAGTCATGTCATCTAAAGTGATTACAGGCAAGCCCAGCGATTTGGTGGATGCGGCCATGAGTTTAATGAGTGAAAAACGTATTCGACATTTGCCAATACTTGAGGGCGAAAAAGTGCTAGGCATGCTCTCTCTAGGCGATTTGGTCAAAGAAACCATTACCTACCAGCAAAATTTAATCAAACAGCTGGAAAACTATATCCGAGGTTAATTTGGCTTGTCTGCTTAAAGATATTTAGCCAGCATCGCGTTGCTTAAATCATTTGCGACTATAGGCAAACGCACGAAGTAGCCGCTGCCGGAAGCCTCCTGAATATTTTCGCCCTTTTTATTGAACATCTCTTCAACTACCAGCTCTTGGTTACCTGCCGGGTGAATGACTTGCAGGCGATCTCCCACCGCAAACTTATTACGTGCCTCAATATCCGCCAAGCCGTTTTCAGCATTGTAGGCCACCACATCACCCACATACAGGCTGCGGTTTGAAATTGAATAACCTTGCTTGTAATTTTGATGCTCGGCCGTATGGTGGCGCTGATAAAATCCATCGGTATAGCCACGATTAGCGAGGTTTTCTAAATCTCCCAGCAGATTCCAATCAAATGGGCGTCCAGCGAGCGCGTCATCAATCGCTTTGCGATAATTCTGGCAAGTACGCGCCACGTAATAACGAGATTTTGTACGACCTTCAATTTTGAGTGAGTCAATACCCATTTTGATGAGCCTCTCCACATGCTCAATGGCGCGTAAATCCTTGCTGTTCATAATGTATGTCCCGTGCTCGTCTTCCATAATCGGCAACAATTCACCAGGACGGCCTTTTTCTTCAATAAGATACACATTATCCGCCAAAGGGTGGCGCGGCAAACTACCACAACCAGATAGACTAGATTTTTCCATTTCAGCTTTAAAGTCGAATTCATTCAGGCGTATCACACCCGCAGCATCTTCTGACGCATCATGTACTTTGTAATCCCAGCGGCAGCTATTGGTGCATGTACCTTGATTGGGATCACGGTGATTAAAATAGCCAGAAAGTAAGCAACGGCCGGAATAAGCAATGCACAAAGCACCATGCACGAATATTTCCAGCTCCATATCTGGGCAAAGCTGGCGAATCTCCTCAATCTCATCTAATGACAATTCGCGCGACAAAATCACCCGCGTCAGCCCCAAACTTTGCCAAAATTTTACCGTGGCAAAATTCACCGTATTCGCCTGTACAGAAAGATGCACCGGCATTTCTGGCCATTTTTCACGCACCATTTGAATCAAACCTGGGTCTGACATAATCAGCGCGTCTGGCTTCATGTTAATAACCGGCTCCATATCCGCCATATAGGTTTTTACTTTGGCGTTATGTGGCGAGATGTTGCTGGCAACAAAAAACTTTTTGCCACGCATATGTGCTTCATTGATGCCAATTTCAAGATTCGTCATCGTAAAATCGTTATTACGCGCCCGCAAGCTATAACGCGGTTGTCCTGCATAGACTGCGTCCGCACCATAATCATAGGCCGTACGCATACGGTCCAAGTCACCCGCTGGGGCTAAAAGTTCAGGTATTTTCAATTGCTGCTCACTCAATAATCTACTCACCAATAATTTTCACTAATACACGCTTTTTACGTCTGCCATCAAATTCGCCGTAAAAAATCTGTTCCCACGGGCCAAAATCAAGCTGCCCATCGGTAATCGCCACCACTACTTCACGCCCCATGATCTGGCGTTTCATGTGCGCATCGGCGTTATCTTCACCCGTATCATTGTGGCGATAGCTGCTGACAGGCTCATGCGGAGCAAGGCGTTCCAGCCATTGGGTATAATCATGATGCAAGCCGCGCTCGTCATCGTTAATAAACACGCTGGCAGTAATATGCATGGCATTTACCAACACCAATCCTTCGCGCACCCCGCTCTCACGCAGGCATTCCAGCACTTGTTCGGTAATGCGGATAAACGCCACGCGGGTTGGTGGATTAAACCAAAGTTCTTTACGGTAACTTTTCATATTTCATCTCCGAATTGATAGACTGAATTTTATCACCACGACAAAAAAATCAATAATATAAAGTCTATAGATAAAATCGCATCTCACATATGCATGCGCATTCATTAGTCATTTAACCGGTCTGTGATACAGGCGGAATAGGGCTAGCAGACCGATTAAATGACTAATAAAAAAAGGCCTCCAACTTGAGGCCTTTTAAACATTAGATTAATTTAACCTTTTACTTCAACTTGCTGCGTAAAAGTTTTACCTTCGTTATCTGTTGCGGTCACTTCTAATTTGCCGGGCGAATCTGGCACAAAGTTGAATTTAAAGTATGGGTCTTCCGCCGTACCCACGCCCACATCTATAGTCATCACAGGTTTGCCGTTGTAATTAAATTCAGCTTTTTTAATATAAAATGCCGGCACAAAACCTTGTGATACCAATTCGCGCTGCAAGCCAGTACGCATAGGGTGTTTGATATTAAATGTAGCCGTCGTAGTATCTCCAATTTTCACGGGGTCTTCAACTTTAAATTTGATTTTACCTGCCGAGGCGCGAATGGCCGCCTCATCGCCATCTACCGTGCCGCCACAACCGCCAGCAGCGCGAATTTCGCGCGAAGCCACGTATAGCTTACCCTCTGCCGTTTCGCCCACTAAACGCACAAATGCATCGGTTTCAAATCTAATCCTTGTTGAAAGTTGAAAGTTACCAAGCATGTCGGTTAAGTGGTAAGTAGCCGTCAATGGAATCGGGTTGGCATCCACAAATGCATACAATTTTGTAATTTTAACGCCTTTGGCTGCCGCATTATCCACGCTATAGGTCACAGGCACTTGTGCACCACTTTCGGCTCGGCGCGGTGCATCAACTTTAATAAAATCGACTTCTTGCATTTCACGTTTTGCAAAAAACGCTTCTTTCATCACAGGCCATAACTTCGGGTCTGGTTCCGCAAAAGAAGGCTGGCTGAAAACCAATAAAATAGCACTTCCCAAAGCAATGCAAATTAGTTTATTTAAACTCATACTTTCTCCATATTGCTAACTTCTACCACTAACGCTCTAATTAGATTTTCGACTACATTGCGCTATTTTAGTTTTATTCAACAACCTGTATGTGACTCGTGTCACATCATTCATTTTCCATACGAAAAAACAATTCAATGCCATTACCCACAGGGTCTTTAAAGTTGATTTGTTTAACATTCAACACAGGCAGATCGCGAATTGTGTAGTTCACATTGTGCGCTTTTAAATGCGCTTCCATCGCAGGCATGTCGGTACAGGTGAACGATATATGATCCATTGTTGTGAGCACATTAGTCAGCGGCTCGCCCTCTCCACGGTACTCCGCAAGATGCAGCACATCGTTATCGCCAATATAAAGCCAAAACCCATTGCTGGTAAAGCCCTCGCGCGGACCAACCTTCAAACCTACCACATCGCAGTAGAAGTCTTTAAGTTTAAGCATCGTCTCATATGGTGTACGGAGATTAACGTGATTGATTTCGGTAACTGGCATTTACTTTTTTAAGCCGCTGGAGTTTGTGTCCGAATGCGAATATGAAGCTCACGCAACTGCTTTTCATCAACTTCGTTCGGCGCATTGGTCATCAAACATTGAGCTCGCTGGGTTTTAGGGAAGGCAATCACATCACGAATTGATTCAGCGCCTGCCATTAAGGTCACCAAACGGTCTAAACCAAATGCCAAGCCACCATGCGGCGGTGCACCGTATTGCAAGGCATCGAGCAGGAAGCCGAATTTTTCTTGGGCTTCTTCTTTGCTGATTTTAAGAGCATCAAATACTTTGGATTGCACGTCTTGTTTGTGGATACGCACCGAGCCGCCGCCGACTTCCCAGCCGTTTAACACCATGTCATAGGCTTTTGATAAACATGCACCGGGATTTGAAACCAGCATTTCTTCGTGACCCTCTTTTGGTGCGGTAAACGGATGATGCAATGCCGTCCAGCGGTCGTTTTCTTCATCATGTTCAAACATGGGGAAATCGAGCACCCACAGCGGCGCCCAAGCACGCCCATCCACGTGGCCCTTATCGTGACCTACTTTTAGTCGTAATGCGCCAAGCGCCTCATTCACCACTTTTAATTTATCTGCACCAAAGAACACGATATCGCCATTCTGTGCACGGGTGCGGTCGATAATCGCTTGCAGGGCGGTCACATGAATATTCTTCACAATCGGGCTTTGCAGGCCTTCTTCATTCAATTTTGTGATGTCATTAATCTTGATATAGGCCAAACCTTTGGCACCGTAAATCTTTACAAACTCCGTGTAAGCATCAATCTCAGAACGCGAAATCGCAGCGCCATTCGGTACGCGTAGGGCGGCCACACGGCCACCCGCCATATTGGCGGCGCCTGAGAACACTTTAAAATCGACATCTTTCATCACGTCAGAAAGCTCAGTAAGTTCAAGCGTCACGCGCATATCTGGCTTATCAGAACCATATTTATTCATGGCCTCATGAAAACTCATGCGCGGAAAAGCGACTGGCATATCAACGTTTTGTACTTTCTTAAGCATTTGCCGAATCATCTCTTCGACCATGTCCATAATTTCGTTTTCAGACATGAACGAAGTTTCAATATCCACTTGCGTGAACTCTGGCTGGCGATCCGCACGCAAATCTTCATCGCGGAAACATTTTGTGATTTGGAAATAGCGGTCAAAACCGGACACCATCAGCAATTGTTTGAATAGCTGCGGTGATTGCGGTAACGCGAAAAACTGGCCTGCGTGCACACGGCTTGGCACCAGATAATCGCGTGCGCCTTCTGGCGTTGATCGCGTCAGCATTGGCGTTTCCACCTCAATAAACCCATTCACATCCAAATAATCACGCAAAGTTTTAGCCACGCGGTAACGCAGCATGAGATTTTTTTGCATCGCTGGGCGGCGCAAATCGATGTAACGGTGCTCTAAACGTACGGTTTCTGTGAGAGTTTCATCATCCAGCATAAACGGGGGCGTGAGTGAAGGATTAAGAATCTCAATCTCGCTCGCCAGCATTTCTACTTCACCAGTTGGAATGTTCGCATTCACTGTACCTTCTGGTCGCGCGCGCACTTTACATACTACTTTTAAAACATACTCACTTCGCACAGATTCCGCATTTTTAAAAGCTTCTGGCGTATCAGGATCGATGACAATTTGAGCCACGCCTTCGCGATCACGCAAATCAATAAAAATCACGCCACCATGATCACGGCGGCGATGTGCCCAGCCGCATAAAGTAACTGTTTGGCCAATGTGGGTGCGGTTAATATGGCCGCAATAATGTGTACGCATCATAATATTTTTAAATTCTAGTTGTTTTGATATTGAGTTAAAAGTTTAGGTGTTTTATCGGGTGGTGCGACCACACCCATGGAAATAATATATTTGAGTGCTTCATCGACGCTCATCTCTAAATCTATAACGTCTGCTCGCGGCAGCATTAAAAAAAAGCCCGAGGTAGGATTGGGCGTGGTCGGCACATACACGCTAATATAATCACCATTTAAATGATTTGCCACATCTCCGCCAGGATGTCCAGTAACAAAGGCAATAGTCCAGCTGCCTTGACGTGGGTATTGCACCAATACTGCCTGGCGAAATGCATTGCCTGAGTCTGAAAACAAAGTATCTGAAACTTGTTTGACACTGGAATAGATGTTTTTAACAAAAGGCACGTGACTTAGCATACGCTCCCACAATACGATGAGTTGCTTACCAAAAAAATTGGTGGCTACTACGCCTGTAGTCAGAATAATTGCTATGGTTAAAATTGCCCCTAAGCCAGGAATGTCGTGACCAAAAATAACATGCGGCTGCCAAGATGAAGGCAGTAGCAATAAACTTTGATCCATCACACCGATGAATGTCTTGAGCACCCAAATCGTAATCACCAGCGGCACCAGCACTAGCAGGCCAGTAACGAAGTATTTTCTCATTTTAATCAACTTGGCAAATGCCTTTAATGGCAGGCACAGCCAGTGCCGCAAGCTGCTGGAACTAATGATGTTTCAGTAGCGCTGGACTCAGCCGATTTAGTTTCAGTCTTTTGACCGTTTTCTTTTTTCCCACCTTTGAAATCAGTTGCATACCAGCCACTACCTGTTAATTGAAATCCGGGCGCGGAAAGTTGTTTTGCAAAACTCTCTTTGCCACACGCTGGGCATGTTCCGATGTTCGGCTCACTCATTTTGCGCATGACTTCAGCTTTTTGGCCGCAACTTGTACATTCAAAATCGTAAATAGGCATAAATCACCGTTACTTCAGTTAGATAACCGATGATTATACCTTAATCTATCTTAAATTTTATTGTGCTCAACTGGCAATAATCCGGTTGTTTATATTTTAACAATACTTTTTTTAACATCCTTGCTTTAAACATGCATGAGTTGGATCTTTCCATCTGCACCCATTTTGCGAGTAGGAATAACCGTGCGATCTTTACCAATTAATACAGCAAATATGTCCTTTGTGAACATCTGATTGCCAAAATACCAGGAATGGCTTTTCATCCCTACAAACCCAAACGGTTGATCTTGCCCAGAAATACTTGAATTGGGTTCAGTTAATTCTTCGTAATAATCCGAGCAATCTACGTTAACCGCATTTTGCGGATCATTATCAGGCAAACCAACACGGCCGACACGAGGCGCCACCCCTACACGTTTAACATTTGACAAATCTAACGCCTCGTCATATTTGCTGCAGTAGTTAGTCAATCTAACACAGTGCCTATAAATTGACTCGGTGTCACTTTTATTGATAGACATAGACCCTGATGAAACATCTCCTGCTGCAAAGATGATCTGACTTACATTCCAACTTGAATTTTGAAGGCCTGTATCATCCGCATCATCAAATGCCTCACGTATGACATAAGCACCCGTTGAATGGCCAAGCACATGAATATTAGTAGTACAAGTCGGGGTTTGCTGTTTTGACAGGTAAGTAATGCCATCCGATACTAATTTAAATGCCGTGGCTTTTGCTTGATGTCGATCGGGAAGGCAAGCCAATGTTTTATCATCACTCGGCCAGTCAAAAGACACTACAACGCCCTTAAAACCTTGTGCATGCAAATCATCTTTTAATCGACGGTGACGCTGTATAACTTCATCCTCGCTCATGTTATATCCATGAACAATAAATAGAATGTCACCGCGCGGTTCATTATTTTGGTTGAGCCAAGCGGCATCGGCAAGAACCGCCTTAAACCAGGATGCAGAGGGTATTACGTGCGAAGGTAGCGGGGACGTATCGGGAGGAACAACTAGGAATTTCGTAGCCCCTACATCAGCAATAAACTGATTTTTTCGTACCGCTCGAACGGACATTATGTAATCGCTCATTGCCACTCCCTTACGAAAACTTCTACCAATGCACAAAGTATATACTCAGCCAATAATCAATCCAAGCCTGTATCGAAATGCTTAACTTATAAAAATGCCCGCAATTGCGGGCATTTTATGGTTCTCTTGAATATAAATTGCGTTAACGATTATCCCTATGATCTTCACGATGCTCGTCACGACGGTCATCGCGATGCTCCTCTTGGTGACCTCGATGTTGCTCCTGATAACGCGGGGCGTACTCGTGGTTATACCAATCATCTTTAACAAAATAAACACGTTCGCCACAAGCATTATATTCAGCACAATGCTTCTTCCAATGCTTAACATGGCCTGGAGGCACACGCAGATAGATTGGCGGGCGATCCATCGGTACCTGCTGAACCATCCTTGGCTGTGTATATATCACTTGTGGATGCGGATAGCCGCCAATATCCAGCTGACCATAAAAACCCGGTTCACCGATGCTCACAGAAACACCCACATTAGCTGCAAAAGCGGGAGTGACAAAAGCAGCAGACACCAATGCTGCTGCGAATAGAATACGTTTCATATTAGCTCTCCTGTTATTAATTCGATGCCGTAAACTGATTACGGGTGATCGTATTGAGAACGATACCCTTTGAAACTTACTCGAAACTTACTTAATCCTTTGATTTTGCGTAACAATTTGTATTGAGTTGTATCCTAATGTATCAATCAGCACAGACAATAAAAAGCCCCTGTATTCAGGGGCTTAAAGTTATTTATATTTCGCAAATAATGGCTAAAAGGGTATGTCATCCTCAAAGTCATCAAAACTACCGCTGCCACTGGTTTTAGCAGGCGCTTGTTCTTGTGTAGCTTGCCGAGCAGGCGTCTGGTTCATGTCCTCGGGCGCAGCGCCTTGGTCCATTCCGCCATCATAACTAGCGTTTGAACTGCCGCCACCATCTTTGCTACCTAGCATTTGCATATTATCGGCAATAATTTCGGTAGTGTAGCGCGTTACACCATCTTTCTCCCACTTGCGGGTTTGCAGGCGGCCTTCCACATACACTGGACGGCCTTTTTTCAAGTATTCGCCGGCAATCTCGGCTAATTTGCGATACATCACAATATTGTGCCATTCGGTTTTTTCTTGTTTTACTCCCGATTTGTCTTTCCAATTTTCCGTGGTAGCAATACTGAAATTGCACACTGCCTCACCATTCGGCATGTAGCGTACTTCGGGGTCACGCCCCAAATTACCCACTAAAATTACTTTATTTACCGATGCCATTATTTGCTCCCAATCATCTCTAAAATTTCTTTTTCGTCCCACATATGCTGATTTTTTATTTTAACAATTAACATACCCTCTTTGGCTATCGCCACCGCTTCATACACATATGGCAAAGCCGATATTGTTCTGGTGAGTGCGGCTGCTTGCACCTCACTCATTTTCCCTAAATGATACATCTTTGTGCGAACAGCTGGGGGAGTTTTCATACTAAAAGTCAGCAATAACCAAATGCTCATCAGCGCAGCACAAAACATAAATACCACTGAATAACTATAATGGTGGGCCAAATAACCACCCGCCAAACCTCCAACCGCCACACCAAACGATTGCGATGTATTGTAAACACCCATCGCTGTGCCTTTAGCAGCAGCAGGGGCAAGTTTGGATATGAGCGAAGGCAGGCTTGCCTCTAAAATATTAAATGCTACAAAATAGGCTAGCAACGAAAATACAATGCCCCAAAAACTGGTGATTAAAATGGCAAAAAATAACTGGGCCACAAGCATTAGCGCCACTGCACTAATAAATACAGGTTTCAATAGATTGCGTTTTTCACCAATAATTATCGCTGGCACCATCAACATAAACGAACCCAGTAAAATAGGTAAATAGACTTGCCAATGATGATTGACATCCAGGCTGCTGGTTTTTTGAATGGCAAACGGCACCACAATAAACATGGCCATTTGCGTTGCATGCAGCGCAAAAATACCATAATTTAAGCGCAACAGCTGTGTGTTCTTTAATACATCTTTCAACCTTGCAGGCGTTGCGCTTGCGTCAGAATGAAAACTGCTAATAATCGGATCTGGCACTACCAATTTAATCACCAAAATCGCCAAGCTGGCTAATATCGCCGTCAACCAAAAAATGCCTGCAATACCCGCCAAATGTGCAATAGCAGGGCCTAATACTAGCGAAATTGCAAACGTCACACCTATGGTTGCGCCTATCATGGCCATGGCCTTGGTGCGGTTTTCCTCGCGCGTTAAATCTGCCAGTAGCGCTGTCACCGCAGCTGAAACCGCACCCGCACCTTGAATCGCCCGCCCAATAATTACTGTGGTGATATCCGTGGCTAAAGCCGCAATAATACTGCCTATAATCAGCATCACCAATCCGATATAAATCATATTTTTTCGGCCAAATTTGTCCGAAGCCATGCCAAAAGGCAATTGAAATAAAGCTTGTGTCAAACCGTAGACACCCAGCGCTGCGCCTACGAGCACACTATTATCGCCGCCCTGATAATGCGTAGCATAAATCGCAAAAATAGGAAGAATTAAGAACATGCCCAACATGCGCAAACCATAAATAGAGGCCAAACTGATACTGGCTTTTAGTTCACTTGCGGGCATTTTTTCGGTTGGATTCATTAAATATTTGAAATTATTTTGCTAAAGGCGGTATATTAACAGGTTGCTCAAAATTTAGAAAAAAGCATGATGGAATATATTAAAATTCGCGGTGCTCGCACGCACAACTTAAAAAATATCTCGTTGGATTTGCCTCGAAACAAACTTATTGTCATAACAGGCCTTTCCGGCTCTGGCAAATCAAGTTTAGCTTTCGATACTTTGTATGCTGAAGGCCAGCGCAGATACGTAGAAAGCCTTTCCGCCTATGCGCGGCAGTTCTTGGCGCGTATGGACAAGCCCGATGTTGACTTAATAGAGGGCCTTTCACCAGCTATCTCCATTGAGCAAAAAGCCACTTCGCACAATCCGCGCAGCACTGTGGGCACAGTGACGGAAATTCACGACTATCTACGCCTGCTTTATGCCAGAGCTGGTGACCCAGAATGCCCTGAGCACGGCATTAAGCTTGAAGCACAAACAGTTTCCCAGATGGTGGATAGCATTTTACAATTACCCGAAGACACCAAACTGATGATACTCGCGCCAGTGGTTGCAAATCGAAAGGGCGAACAGCTTGATTTGTTTGAAGAACTGAAAGCTCAAGGTTTTGTTCGCTTGAGGGTCGATGGCAAGATTTACGAAACTGACGCCTTACCGCAGTTAGCCAAAACAACCAAGCATACCGTGGACGTAGTGGTGGATCGTATAAAAGTTAAAGAGGATATGAAGCAGCGCATTGCTGAATCGCTGGAAACTGCGCTTCGCTTAGCTGATGGCAAGGCCATTGCGCTAGAAATGGATACTGAAAAAGAGCATCTGTTTTCTGCCAAATTTTCATGTCCCGTGTGTGATTACTCACTTGCAGAACTAGAGCCGCGCCTATTCTCGTTCAACAACCCGATGGGCGCATGCCCAAAGTGCGACGGCTTGGGTAATATCAGCTTTTTCGATCCTAAACGTGTAGTAGCTTTCCCCACATTATCTCTTGCAAGCGGTGCCATTAAAGGCTGGGATAAGCGTAATCAATTTTATTTTCAAATGCTTACAAGTTTGGCTGCACATTATCATTTTGACTTGGAATCGGCTTTTGAAGACTTGCCTGCAAATGTTCAAGACGTTCTGTTAAATGGCTCAGGACGCGAGCAAATTGCATTTAAATACCTCAACGAGCGCGGCACGTTTTTTGGTAAAACACATGCTTTTGAAGGTATTTTAAATAATCTGCACCGTCGCTATCGAGAAAGTGACTCATCTGCGGTGCGAGAAGAACTGGCAAAATATCTAAATAACCAAGCTTGCCCAGACTGCGCTGGCACGCGATTAAGACGCGAGGCGCGTCATGTAAAAGTGGGCAATAAAAATATCCATGAAGTATGTGAAGTTCCGTTAAAGCAAGCACTCACTTTCTTTGAGAAGCTAAAGTTAGAAGGTGCTAAACTTGCCATCGCTGATAAAATCGTGGTTGAAATTCAAAGCCGTCTTAAGTTTTTAACCAACGTTGGGCTGGAATATTTATCACTTTCACGTTCGGCCGAAACCTTATCGGGAGGCGAGGCACAGCGAATTAGATTGGCATCGCAAATCGGTAGCGGCTTAACAGGCGTAATGTATGTGCTGGATGAACCTTCAATCGGCTTACATCAACGCGATAACGACCGACTTCTGGATACGCTTAAACGCTTGCGCGATATTGGTAACACCGTGATTGTGGTCGAGCACGATCATGATGCGATTTTATCTGCGGATTACGTAGTGGATATTGGCCCCGGCGCTGGCGAGCATGGCGGGCAAATAGTGGCAGAAGGCACACCAACAGAAATTCAGGCTAATGCCAAATCGCTGACAGGCCAATATTTAAGCGGCAAAAAGAAAATTGAATACAAAAAAACACGCACTAAAGCCAACCCTGCACGCTGGCTTAAGCTATCTAATGCAACCGGCAACAACTTAAGAAATGTTTCCGTAGAAATCCCCGTTGGCTTGCTTACCTGCGTCACAGGTGTTTCAGGCAGTGGTAAGTCAACATTGATCAACGATACACTTTATCGCGTTGTCGCGCAGCATTTATATGGCAGCAACACAGAGCCCGCGCCGTTTGGAGAGTCAGATGGCCTGGAATTTTTCGATAAAGTAGTCGATGTCGACCAAAGCCCGATAGGACGCACCCCACGCAGTAATCCAGCAACATACACAGGCCTATTCACGCCAATTCGTGATTTATTCGCAGGAGTGCCAGAGAGCAGGGCACGTGGTTATGGACCAGGCCGATATTCATTTAACGTAAAAGGCGGCCGCTGCGAGGCTTGCCAAGGCGATGGCGTGATTCGGGTAGAAATGCACTTTTTGCCCGATGTTTATGTGCCATGCGATGTGTGTAAGGGCCAGCGCTACAATCGCGAAACCTTAGAAATTCATTTTAAAGGTAAGAATATCCGTGAAGTGTTAGAGATGACTGTGGAACAAGCGCATACTTTCTTTAGTGCACAACCAGTGATTTCGCGCAAACTCAAAACCTTGCTGGACGTGGGTTTAGGCTACATCACACTTGGACAATCTGCCACCACACTAAGCGGCGGCGAAGCACAGCGCGTGAAACTTTCTTTAGAGCTGAGCAAACGCGATACTGGCCGCACGCTGTACATCCTCGACGAACCCACCACTGGCTTGCACTTTGCTGATATTCAATTGTTATTGGATGTAATTCACCGCCTACGCGATGCGGGCAATACCATTGTGATTATTGAGCACAACTTAGACGTGATTAAAACTGCAGATTGGATTATCGACATGGGCCCGGAAGGCGGCGATGGCGGCGGTTTGATTATCGCCAAAGGTACGCCTGAACAAGTGGCTGAAAATCAAAAAAGTTATACCGGACAATATTTAAATGCGATTTTATAGTTTATACAATGAAAATTAACCCCAAACATTCCCACTTATTATTTGCTTTTTTAATGTCGGTACTTATGGCATTGCTGATGTCTGGTGTGCTTACTACTATATTTATAGGCATTTCAAACAATTTTGTCAGCCGCTGGATGCATGCTTTTGTCATCGCCTGGCCAATTGCCTTCCCCAGTATATTAGCGATTGCGCCAGTGGTAAGAAAAATCGTTGCAAAACTCACAGAACAGGTTTAATAAATAATAAATATCGATGCTTTGGAAGCAGCCATATGAATACTGCCTCACAGGGTGCCTATTATGTGTCTATGGAAGTTCTGCTAAGCGCATTCTTGCTTGTATCGTTACGGTGCGACGATTAAGGTAAGTTGTGTATTTATGCACTTCATAAAAGCGTGGGTTGGGTATCATGGCGGCGAGTTTTGCAGCTTGGGGCGCAGATAAATTGGCAGCGCTAGTTTTAAAATAATGCCTTGCAGCAGCCTCCGCCCCAAATATGCCGTTGCCCCATTCGATGACATTCAAATAGATTTCTAAAATGCGTTGTTTTGTGAGCATTTTTTCTAGCATCACGGTGATAATGGCCTCTTCACCTTTTCGCCAAGGCGTGCGCTTGCTGGATAAAAACAGGTTCTTGGCTAACTGTTGACTAATGGTTGAGCCACCTGCGACAATTTTGCCTTTTTTCAGGTTTTTCTCGTAGGCTTTCTGGATTCCATCCCAATCAAAACCTTCGTGGTCGTTAAATTTTGAATCTTCACTTGCAATCACCGCCCGCTTGAGATTATTCGAAATATGTGAATAATCTACCCATTTATACTTCAACTCAGCATCTGGCTTGGTTTCTTGAATGACTTCCAGTCGATCTTCCATAAACGCGCTGGAAGATGGGTTAAATTTTGTCCACCAGCAAATGTGCAGAAAAATCCAAAGTTGGTAAAAAATAACAATGATAAAAAACAGCACAAAAATACGCTTAAAAAACCCACCCGAGCCCATGGGACGGGTATTTTTTTTATTGTTAACTAGCCAACGAATCAATTTATAAATTTCTAAGCATTGCAATTACTGGCGCGGTTTTTGGCCGCACATTGCGCCACAAATAAAACGCCTCCGCGGCTTGCTCTACCAGCATGCCCAGTCCATCTGAAACAGTTGCCCCTTGATGGTGAGCTTGTTTCATAAAGGGTGTTTCGCGGCCATACATCATTTCGTAGGCTAAGCATTCCTTAGCAAAAATAGAGCCGGGGATTGGGAGAGCAGTATCAGTTAACCCTGTAGAAGTGCTATTTATAACCAAATCAAACTCCATATCACCTAGCTCATCAAATTGTTTTGCTATGCATACAGTTTTGCTTTGGCTTGTATCTATAATTTTTGCAGCCTCCTCAGCCTTGACAAAAGTACGATTTGAGATAATGATTAGACTGGGATTCGCCTCCACAAGTGGCTGTAAAACACCAAAAGCGGCTCCTCCGCTACCTAATAAAAGTACTTTTTTGTTAGTAATATCAAACTTCAAATTTATTGCAATATCATTTACCAACCCAAGGCCATCTGTGTTATCACCGAGGATGCAGCCATCTTCTTTAAAAATCATAATGTTTACTGCACGAGCCCTGTCAGCCAGTGGATTGACATGACCATTTTTAGTTTTAGCCACAAACAATAGAGCCGCGAACTTAAACGGCACGGTCACATTTACACCTTTATAGCCTTGCTCAATTAACTTGCACACAGTCGTTTCAAACCCATCTATTGGCGCTAATACAGCCTCGTAGTTTATGTCTTGATTAGTTTGTTTTGCAAATGCTTGATGAATTTGCGGCGATTTGCTGTGTGCGATTGGGTTACCAATAACAGCATATTTATCTGTCATGCGCTAAATCTTTTTCAATTAGACCAGGGTAATCCAGCATGTTTCCAGCCATTTATCAATGTGCGCTGGTTTAGGCTATTCACTTCCCCTTCAAAGCCTTCTAACATATTGAATGCCTCTGAAAAACCTAACTTTGCGGCAGTTACTGCGGCGTTATGGGAGCGCCCTCCAGTTCGGCACATAAAAATAACTAGCGCCTCCTTATCAACCTGCATATTTAATTGTGCAGAAAAATCAGGATTAGCTACCATGCCCGGGTAAAATGCCCACTCTATATGAATAGTCCCCGGGACTTTACCCACCAGATCCAATTCAGCCGTTGTACGCACATCTACCAATTTTGCATGCTGTGTTTTTTGCAATATATCGTATGCCTCTTGCGGCATAAGTGCGCCCGCATATGGCAAATTTAATTCTTCTGACCGTTTTTTCGCACGCTCAAGGATTTTGCTTATCGTTTCCATTTCAAACTCCCGCATAAGTTGAATTCCTTGAAATTATAACGCCAAATCACATAAACAACGTCAACACTTATATGCACTATTATGGTGCATTTTTAAGGCATATGCACTTTCTTTGAGCAACTGTTTTTATTGATATTTGCTAAGTGAATGACTAAAAACCAATTTTTTCTATTTTTCGCTGGCACACTTCCTGCTAAAATACTGTGCTTAAGTTATAAGTTAGTATTATTTAAAAAAATTTTGTTTTTTGATCATTTATTTAATCAATTGTTTTTGTCTAAATATCGTCTAGGAGATTTCTGATGTCAGTGGCTAAAGTAATGAAAATGGTAAAAGATAACGACATTAAATTTGTCGATTTTCGTTTTACTGATACACGCGGTAAAGAGCAGCACGTTTCTGTTCCTGTTTCTGCCTTTAATGAAGAAAAGTTTACTGAAGGCCACGCATTTGATGGATCTTCGATTTCTGGCTGGAAAGGCATTCAAGCATCAGACATGCAATTGATGCCAGACCCTTCAACTGCTAATATCGACCCGTTCATGGATGAACCAACCCTTATCTTAACATGCGATGTGGTTGATCCAACCGACGGCAAAGGTTACGACCGTGACCCTCGCAGCTTGGCAAAACGTGCAGAAGCTTATTTAAAATCAAGCGGCGTTGGTGATACTGCTTACTTTGGCCCAGAACCTGAATTCTTCATTTTTGACAGCGTGACATGGAATGCAGGCATGGGCGGCTGTGGCATGCAAATCAACTCTGAAGAGGCTGCTTGGTCTTCTGGCGATAAATTCGAAGGCGGCAACACAGGCCATCGTCCAGCGGTTAAAGGTGGTTATTTCCCTGTGCCTCCAGTCGATTCATTGCAAGACATTCGTTCTGCTATGTGCATGACGCTTGAAGCAATGGGCGTGCCTGTTGAAGTCCATCACCACGAGGTTGCGACTGCTGGTCAATGTGAAATTGGTACTAAATTCGCCAGCCTGACACAGCGTGCGGACTGGACACAAATCTTGAAATACGTGGTGCTTAACACTGCGCATGCTTATGGCAAAACAGCGACTTTCATGCCAAAACCAATCGTTGGCGACAACGGCTCTGGTATGCACGTGCACCAATCCATCTGGAAAGATGGCAAAAACCTATTCGCAGGCAATGGCTATGCGGGTTTGAGTGATTTCGCTCTTTACTACATTGGCGGCATTATCAAACATGCACGTGCGTTAAATGCAATTACCAACCCTGGCACTAACTCATATAAACGCTTGGTCCCTGGTTTTGAGGCTCCGGTAAAGTTGGCTTATTCTGCTAAAAACCGCTCTGCGTCTATTCGCATTCCATTTGTACATGGTGATAAAGCGCGCCGTATTGAAGCACGCTTTCCTGACCCTATTGCTAACCCATACTTGGCTTTCAGCGCATTGATGATGGCAGGTTTAGATGGTGTGCAAAACAAGATTCATCCGGGCGAGCCAGCTACTAAAGATTTGTACCATCTCTCTCCAGAAGAAGATGCAAAAATCCCAACCGTCTGTTCGTCATTAGAGCAAGCGCTAGAATATTTAGATACTGACCGCGAGTTCCTGACTCGTGGTAATGTGTTCTCAAATGATTTTATCGACGCTTACATTAGCTTGAAGATGGAAGAAGTCACCAAAATGCGTATGACTCCGCACCCAATTGAATTTGGCATGTACTACTCATGTTAAGCTAAGTTAACTTATGCACCAAAAAAGGGCAGCCCAGGCTGCCCTTTTTATTTTTGATCTTTGTTAGGGTGTTATATGGCTGTTGTAAGAATTACACTTATTTCTTTTCAAACTATAACGGTCAACCATAATAGCCAAGACTTCGTTGCTAACTGTAAGACTCTCATCTAAACTATTGGTATGAATAAACAAATTACTTTTTTAAGCATTTTATTATCTGCCTTAACATTGCCGTTATTAACACATGCTGAAATCTATAAAATAGTGGACGCTGAAGGGCGAGTAACCTATTCTAACGTTAAAATTAAAGGCGCAAAAAAACTCGATTTAGAACCTGCTGACACCAACTTCGGCACCAGTTCTGATGGCGAGAAAAAACATGCCCCCCAGAGCCATACAACAAGCCCAGCTGGCTTCCCCAAGGTAGACACAGGTACACAAAATCAGCGCGATGGTAAGCGCAAAGAGATTTTAAAGTCAGAATTAGATGCCGAGAAAAAAGCATTGGAAGATGCTAAAAAAGCTTATGCAGATGGCGAATCTAATCCTGAAGTATATAAAACTGCCGATGGAAAAACTTTTCGCAACGTGCCTAAATTTGAAGAGAAAATGAAAGCGTTGCAAGATGATGTTGACGCCCATCAACGTAATGTAGACCTGCTCACCAAGGAAATAAGCACAATTAATTAATCTAATTAGGCCGTTTTTTAAAACTGGCTTATCTTTTGCTTAAATACTAGCAACGTTTCAATTGCTATACAATCTTAAGCTATGTTACAAAAAGTCCCTTCTGGTTTTGCCGGTTTAGAACATCTCGCCACTGCGGTGTTGCTGCTTAATCAATCGCATCGGGTTATTTATGCTAACCCCAGCACGGAAATTTTATTTGCGTTGAGTGCTACGCAAATTCATGGGAGTCATATTTCGGAAGTATTCTTAAATTGCGAGATTTTACAAATCGCCATTGATAATGCAGTTAAAAATAACAGCCCATATCGTGAGCATGAATTTGCACTCAGCACTGTACGTCAACAGTCATTTGCGGTTACTTGTACGGTAACCCCTGTAGATGTCACTCCAGCCATGCTGCTATTAGAGTTTCAGCAGATGGATCAGCAACTGCGCATTGCACGAGAAGAACGCATGCTGATTCAACAACAGGCAAACTCTGAATTATTACGTAATCTGGCGCATGAGATTCGCAATCCCTTAGGCGGCTTGCGTGGTGCAGCACAATTGTTAGAACACGAACTGCCTAACCCAAGTTTACGCGAATACACGCAAGTGATCATCAAAGAGGCAGATAGACTGCAAAGCCTTATGGATAGATTGTTAGTCCCGCATCGTGTACCAAAATATGAATCCACCAACATCCACGAAGTATTGGAGCGCGTACGAAGTTTATTATTAGCGGAATCTCCCAACAATATCAAAGTACGCCGTGATTACGATACCAGCCTGCCAGACTTAATCGGGGATCGCGAAAAGCTGATTCAAGCGGTACTCAATATTGCGCGTAATGCCGTGCAAGCAATGCAGGCAGGCGGAACACCAAACGCAGAAGTCATACTTCGCACACGGGCAGAGCGGCAGGTCACGCTGTCTAAAAAACGGTATCGGGTTGCTATCAAACTGCAAATTATTGATAACGGCCCGGGGATTCCTGCTGATATTCGTGATAGGATTTTTTACCCGCTGGTATCGGGACGAGAAGGTGGAAGCGGTCTTGGGCTTTCTTTAGCACAAACTTTTATTACGCAGCATCACGGCATGATAGATTGTGAAAGCCAGCCCGGAAATACCTGCTTTACCATATTACTGCCGGTGGAAAGTACCGTCATTAAGCATGCCATTATTCAACAATAGTTATCACTGCCATGCTGAACTTGATTCAGCATTTTTACCGAGATTCCGTGTCGAATATAAAATGACATAACATTAGAAATATTAACGAGAAATATATGAAACCAATTTGGATTTTAGACGACGATAAATCAATACGCTGGGTTTTCGAAAAAGCGCTGGCACGCACTGATATGGAGTTCAAAACCTTCTCATCGGTGGCTGAAGCGCTAAATGCCTTAAACCATGAACAACCACAAGTAATAGTAAGTGACATCCGCATGCCTAACGGCTCTGGACTGGATTTCTTAGCTGAAGTGAAACAAAGATTTCCTGATATTCCCGTTATTATCATGACCGCATATTCCGACCTAGAAAGTGCTGTGGCGGCATTTCAAGGTGGCGCATTTGAATATTTAGCCAAACCGTTTGATGTAGACCAAGCTATAGATGTGATTAAGCGCGCGGTAGAAGAAAGTATGCGCCAAGCAGTTGATAATGTCACATTAGAAGCAACGCCCGAAATCATCGGCCAAGCCCCTGCCATGCAGGAGGTTTTTCGTGCTATTGGCCGTCTCAGCCGCTCGCACGCTACAGTGCTTATTAACGGCGAATCCGGCAGTGGTAAGGAGCTAGTAGCCAGTGCCTTGCATAGACACAGCCCGCGCTCTGATAAGCCCTTTATTGCCATCAATACGGCGGCAATCCCTAAGGATTTATTGGAATCCGAATTATTTGGCCACGAACGAGGTGCCTTTACCGGCGCAGCGGCAGCACGACGCGGCCGCTTTGAGCAAGCAGATAATGGTACGCTATTTTTAGACGAAATCGGCGACATGCCGGCTGATTTACAAACGCGCTTGTTACGCGTGTTGAGCGATGGTCAGTTTTACCGCGTTGGCGGCCATCAGCCGATTAAAGTGAATGTGCGCGTGATCGCCGCAACCCACCAGGATTTGGAAGAAAGGGTGAAGCTTGGGCTGTTCCGTGAAGATTTATTTCATCGGCTGAACGTGATTAGATTAAGGCTACCGCCATTGCGTGAGCGCCGCGAGGATATCCCGCTGCTAGCCAAGCACTTTCTTGCGCATAGTGCACAAGAGCTGGGTGTGGAACCAAAGCAACTGTCAGCAGCGGCATTACGCTATTTAACGGCTGTTAATTGGAGCGGCAATGTACGCCAGCTGGAGAATGTATGCCATTGGCTCACTGTGATGGCGCCAGGCCAAAATGTTGATATTGCCGATTTACCACCCGAGCTAAAAGAAGACACCGCTAAATCATCAGGTGAAAATTCGTGGCAGGAAGCATTGGCAAAAGAAGTGGCCGATGCCCTAAACCGTGGCGAACAAAATGTTTTAGATGTTCGTACTAAAGACTTTGAACGGGTGATGATTACCAAAGCATTACAGCACACCGATGGCAAGCGCATAGAAGCCGCTAACCAGCTAGGAATGGGGCGTAATACATTGACGCGTAAAATTCAGGAACTGGGAATAGAAGATTAAAGTTGAAGTGATTTATAAATTACTTTAACTACAATAAAAAAAACGGCAACCGAAGTTGCCGTTTTTAGTTTTGAACATCTTAAACTAACACAGGGTAAACCCTGCAGTTAATCTTAGAAGAACAAGATCGCGCCGAAGTCAACGATGTTAGAAGTATTTCTAGCACCAACTTGGTTTTCTGCACGAACATTTGAGTACTCAGCTACCAAATTAACATGTTTTGTTAAAGGATGGTATGCACCCAATGTCCACATTTCATTTTTCTTAACTAGTGTTGGGTTAACTTCACCGCTAGCTAAGTCAAGGCGTGATTCACCCCAGCTACCAGCAATTTTAGTACCTACACCAGGAATAGTGAAGTCAAGTTGTACATAGCCGCCATTTGAATCACGACGTCCACCAGTTGGACTGAAAGCTTGGAATTCTAAAGCTGTTGTACCAACACCTTCGCCATCATAGTAGTAACCAGTCAAGCCGAAGCCAGCAAAGCCCACTTTACCACCTAGGCCCCATACATTACCGCGGCCGCTAGCAGTAGCTGTTACACCGTCAACTTTTTGTGTGTAACCTTCTGCCCAAACTTTACCAGCGAAGTCGCCAGTCCATGCGTAGTTAACGTTACCTTCAAATGCTGGTTGTTTTTGAGTACTTGCTGTACCACCACTTGCTGGGCCAATTGCAGACCATGGTTGTGCAATTTCAGCATTAAAGCTGAAACCGCTCCAGTTTGGTGATGTGTATTCAATTTGACCAGTGAAGTCAGCATACAAGAAACCTGTACCGATACGACCTAAAGTAGTTGTAGTACCACCTGCAGCACCAACAAGACCTTGTGAACCAACGCCTAACAATGTTTGGTCATTCAAGATAGCGTCTTGACCGAATAGGCCTAGATCTTTACCTAATTTGATAGAACCCCATGATTTGTCACCGAATGTCAAGAATGCTTGACGGAACTCAGAAGCAGAACCACCAGATAATGCATGTGATGCAGAAGCACCTGGTTGGAAGCTAACAGTCCAGCCCACATCTAGATCATTTTCACGAGTTTTAGCACTGATGCCTAACCATGAAGGTAACAGACCTGTGTTGATTGAAGAAGCACTTGAACCGCTGCTTGTTGTGCTTTTTGTATTAGCTAAACCGCCAGCAACTGCATTGCTGTCGCTGCTGTTGTTGTGGATGTAGAAAGCATTGACGTTACCGCCGATGTCTACTGTCCAGTCGCCGGCTGGAATTGAAATGCCAGCGTTTGCGCTTGAAGCTACAGCTAATAAAGCTGATGCAACTGCTAAACTTAATTTTGTTTTCATTTGAATCTCCAAAAGTTTTGTTTCTAAAAAGTTTACTACTAAATTACCCTCATTCTTGAAACTTAAACTATTACTAAAACCTTAGTATTAACTTAACTACAAAAACGAGAAAGTTCGCGAACTTTCCCAATAAAACAATTTACATATATTTACTAAGAAGGTTTAGCAAGTATGCCAAAAACCCGCTTTTATGAGCAAGCTATTTATGGCTTTTTATGTCAGTTTTAAGTAAATGTTGTAATTGTGCAACATGTATTGTCACTGCTCAGACAAACATTACAAATAATCTTCAACCGCAAATAATCGGCGATGTTCACGGATAGCAAATCTATCTGTCATACCAGCAATATAGTCAGCAACGGCCCGTGTTTTGTCAATTTTGGCATGTAGTTGAAACTCGTGCGGCATCAGACCTGTATCACCCAAAAAAACGGTAAATAGCTCTCGGATGATGCGTTCTGCCTTCGCGCTCATACGGTTGACTTTATAATGCTGATATAAATTTTTACGCAAAAACTGTTTGAGTGCGTGATTTTTAGCCATTATTTCCTCACTAAAACCCACCAGATAAGGCGCATGGCGAATATCATTAATACTTTTTGGTTTTAGTTCGGCAATACTTTTTTCACTTTGTGAACATAAATCCACTACCAACACATTGATCATGCGGCGTATGGTTTCGTGAATTAACCGTTTTTGCTCAAGCTTTGGAAATTTAGATTTCACTAAGTCAAGCTGAGAGGCAAACAGCTCAACAGACTGCAGTTGCTCAATTGTAATCAAACCTGAGCGCAGACCATCATCCACATCATGGTTGTTATAGGCAATTTCATCAGCATAGTTGGTGACTTGTGCTTCTAAACTTGGGTTGGTTTTATTGATAAAGCGCAAACCGACATCACCAAGCTGCTTGGCATTTTTGATAGAGCAATGTTTGAGTATGCCTTCACGCAGCTCAAACGTCAGGTTTAAGCCATCAAATTCGGCATAACGTTGCTCGAGCTTATCCACCACGCGCAGAGACTGTAGATTATGCTCAAATCCACCGAAATCGCGCATACATTCGTTCAGCGCATCTTGCCCTGCGTGTCCAAACGGCGTATGGCCTAAATCGTGAGCAAGGGCGATGGCCTCGGTTAAGTCTTCATGCAAATTTAAAGAACGTGCAATGCCGCGTGCAAGCTGTGCAACTTCCAAGCTATGTGTTAAACGGGTACGAAATAAATCGCCTTCGTGGTTTACAAAAACTTGCGTTTTGTATTCTAAACGGCGGAATGCTGTAGAGTGAATAATGCGATCACGGTCGCGCTGAAAGGAGTTGCGTAACGGTGAAGACGGTTCTTGGTGCTGACGACCTAATGAGTTTTCAGGATTTGCGGCGTAGGCAGCGAGCATACGCTAAACAATCGCTTCCAGTGTTTGTTTTAGCTTGTCGGCATCGTAATCACTGGTAATCACGGCTTTACCTATGCCTTGCTGCAACACTAGCCTGATTTTGCCCTCTACCACTTTTTTATCCATTCCCATTAAGTCGAGATACTTTTTAGCACCTAGATTAGGCGCCCTGACAGGCAAGCCGGATGCAGATAGCAGGGCATGAACTCGATTTACTTCATCCGATTTTAGCCAGCCCATGCGCTGCGACAGATCAGCAGCCAGCATCGTACCCGCAGCCACGGCTTCACCATGTAGCCAGACACCGTAACCCATGGCATTTTCTATGGCATGACCAAAAGTGTGACCCAAATTAAGCAGTGCCCGCTCGCCGGCCTCATGCTCATCGGCCATCACAACTTCCGCTTTATTTTTGCAAGAGCGATATATGGCATAAGTAATAACAGCTTCGTCCAGTTTCATTAACTCACTCATGTTGATCTCTAGCCAATCAAAAAAATCGGCATCACGTATAAGTCCATATTTAATCACTTCGGCCACTCCCGCAGAGAATTCACGCGGCGGCAAGGTTTGTAGTGTATCAATATCTGCCAGTACTAATTTGGGCTGATAGAACGCACCAATCATGTTTTTACCCAAAGGATGGTTGATGCCCGTCTTACCGCCTACACTCGAATCCACTTGCGATAGCAATGTGGTGGGAATCTGAATAAAAGGAACACCGCGCAAGTAAGTTGCAGCTGCATAACCTGTCAGATCGCCAATCACACCGCCCCCAAGCGCAATAAGCGTAGTGCTTCGCTCGCAGCGATTTTGCAATAATGCGTCGTAAATCAAGTTAAGCGTTTCACTATTCTTATATGCTTCGCCGTCAGGCAAGATAATTTCAATCACGCCCACACCCGCATCACGTAAAGGCTGAGCAAGCTTCTCAAGATACAAAGGTGCAACCGTTGTATTGGTGACTATCGCTACTTGATTACGTCTTAAATGCGGCAGAATTAATTCGGCTTTTTGTATTATGCCTCTGCCAATATGTATGGGGTATTCGCGGTCGCCAAGGGCTACTTGTAAGGTTTGCATTATAGTTCTGCTAATGATTTTTCTATTTGAATGAGTATATGCGATACAGGCTGACTACCTGTATCGAATATGAGTGTAGCTGTTTGTGTATATAACGGGTTGCGCTCAGCATATAGCTGTTCTAGTTTAGCGCGAATATCGACATTTTGCAGCAACGGACGGTGTTTATCATTACGCGTCCTATGCCAAAGCTCATTCACACTGGCGCGAAGGTAAATCACCGTGCCATTGGTTTGTAACAATTGCCGATTTTCTTCTGCAATCACTGCACCGCCGCCAGTGGCCATGACAATGTTTTTTAGTTTAGCAAGATCTTGAATAACCGCTGCTTCACGCTTGCGAAAGCCAGCCTCACCCTCAAGTTCAAATATAACCGGAATCTTGACACCTGTACGCTTTTCAATTTCGTGATCAGTATCATAAAATACTTTGCCTAAATGCTTGGCCAGCAATTTACCTATAGTAGTTTTGCCAGCACCCATTAAACCGATAAAAAAAATATTTCCTGTATTTGTTGCCACAATAAAAAATGCCCGTCACGCTAATGATAGGCATTTTAAGGTAAAGCGAGCGTTCTGTCAGGTTTGGCTTTAGTTAACTTACTAATTATCTTAGGCCTAAACTTTCATCCATAATTTTGGGAGTGACAAAAATGAGCAACTCAGATTTATCATCTTGTTTTGCCCTGCGCTTAAATACATTGCCAATAATAGGCAAATCACCAAAGAAAGGCACCTTATCTACCCCATCGTTTTGAGTTTGCTCATAAATACCGCCTAGCACTGCGGTTTCGCCATTGGCTACTAACACTTGTGTGTTTACACTTTGCGTGTTAATGGCAGGACCGGCTGGAGTGAGTGCACCCTGGCTATCTTTATTTACTAATAAATCCATGATAATTTTGTCATCTGGTGTGATTTGTGGTGTCACTTCTAAGCTTAACACCGCATCTTTAAATGCCACGCTGGATGCGCCACTTGAAGTAGCCTGCTGATAAGGTATTTCAACGCCTTGTGCAATTTTTGCTTTTTTCTGATTAGCAGTGGTTACACGCGGGCTTGAGACAATTTTTCCGCGATTATCTGATTCCAATGCAGAAAGTTCTAAATTGAGCAGTAGGCCAGCGGGCAGTCTGAACAAACTGAAAGCTACACTACCAAATGCACCAGTCACGGGTAAGTTGGAATTTAGGCCACCAGTGTTGCTTAAACCTGTAGTGGTAGTCGTGCTTCCAGTAACAGCCCCTGTATTAGTAAGTGTTCCGCCTATGCTTACACCCGGACTACTATTTACACCATTCTGAACACCAAACCTTGCACCTAATTGTTTAGCGTAGGTATCAGTAGCGATCACTATACGCGATTCAATCATCACCTGTCTAACCGGTATATCGGTTTTATTAATAATGTCTTGAATATCAGCCAATCTTTTTTCGGTATCTTGTATAAATAAAGTATTAGTTCTAGGATCTACTACTGCGCTTCCACGTTTTGATAAAATACTTTTATTTGCAGCGCCTCCAGCAGAACCAGAACCGCTCAAAATAGTGGTTAAATCTGCTGCTTTTTGATATTTCAACGTAAACACTTCTGTACGCAGCGGTTCTAAATCTTCAATTGCATTATTAGCTTCTAACTGGGCTTTCTCTTTGGTGGCAATCTCTTCCGCAGGCGCAACCATAATTACGTTGCCTGTTTTTCGCATCGCCAAACCTTTATTCTGCATGATAATATCCATGGCTTGATCCCATGGTACATCTTTTAATCTCAAGGTAAGGTTGCCCGTCACAGTGTCACTGGTAATAATATTTAGGCCAGTAAAGTCTGCAATGACTTGCAGTACTGAACGGACTTCAATGTTTTGGAAATTAAGTGATAATTTTTCACCCGCATATCCTGGTTTTGAGCCTTTAACGAGTTTATTTGGGTCTTGAATAACTTGGTGAACATCAATTATGAATTTTTTATCGGCCTGGTAAGCAGATTGTTCCCAATCACCTTTAGGCTCAATCACCATACGGCCATTTTTACCTTGCTTCATGGTATCAATATATAGAACTGGTGTATTAAAGTTGATTACATTAAGGCGACGTTGCAGCTCGGCAGGAACATCAGTGTTTACAAAATCAACAACAATGAGTTTGCCTTTTTGTTTAATATTAATACCTGTATTGGCGTCTGATAAATCAACCATAATACGACCCTCGCCATTTTTTCCACGAGCAAAGTCAACTTTAGAAATAGCATGCTCCTGATTCGCAATCTGGGCCTCAGCGAAGTGCGTTTCAGTTGGCACGCCTGCAACGGCATCACTGCCTTGCAAGGTAATAATGACATCTTTGCCATTTAAAACTGTGTTGTAACCGACGTTTCTAGATAAATTCAGCACCATGCGTGTGCGGTCTTTAGCTTGTGCCAAAGAAACACTCTTTAGTGCGCCTTGGTCACTTTTAATATTACTTTTTGCTAAACCATTTGCTGTTTGCGGAAAATCCAGTGCAATTCGAGCAGGATTGTTAAGCGTAAAGCCAGCGGGTGGGTTTGCAAGCGCCTCTTTCAATTGAATGCGAATGCTGACACGTCCACCTGAAAGTGCAGAAAAATCTATATTCTCAATTTTATTGCTATATAGGTTTTCTTCATCTGCCGCAAAAGCATTACCAAATAAGGCCACGCTTGTTAGCAGAAGTAGCGCGAATAATTTCGTCATCATTTTAACCATGTTTATTCCAATCATTTATTCTTGCAGATTAATACTGGCGGTGCGTTCCACCCAATCGCCCGTCAGGTCGTCTTGGATAATTTCTTTAATTGCAATACCACTCTCATTAATTTTTGTTACCAAGCCAAAATTTGGGCCAATATAATTTCCCACTTTTACCTGTTGTATCGTGTTGTCTGGGGTTTTTATTAAAGCATAGGTGAGTTTATTTTTACTCATAGAGCCCACATATTTCAAACTTTCTAGCGGATAAGCCTCTAGTGCCTCTTTTGGGCGATTATTATTAGGTTGTAAAGCGCCAGATTTACCAGCTGCTTTGCGCGCCCTAAATGGATCCGTCAAAATACCGTCCGCGTTATATTGTAGCGGAGTATAAGGTAGAACCTCTGGCAAAGGCTCCACGCCTTTACCCATGTCATTGGAAGCTGTTGCCATAAACTTGTCGAGATCATCGCCTTTGTCGCCATTACACGCCGCAAGCATGCACGCAAATACAACAATAAGTAAAAAGTTTAACGAATTATTTAACTTAATATTTAGGATCATTTCTTCATACCTTTATTAGCAGCCGCCTTTTTAGCTGCCACTTCTGAAGAATCTAAATAACGATAAGTTTTTGCTGTAGCATCCATCGTCAACGAACTATCTTTGGCATCTTTATTTATAGGCGTGATAGTCAAATCATTTAACGTTACAATTCTTGATAATTTAGAAATGTCAGTGGCAAATGCTCCAATATCATGATAATTGCCTTTGATTTTTATTTGAATCGGCATCTCAGCATAAAAATCCGCAACAGTTTCTTGCCCTGGCTTAAATAACTCAAACTCCAGCCCACGTCCTAATCCTGCTTGGTTGATATCAGTTAATAATCCATCCATTTGCGATTTATCTGGTAATTGCTTCAACAAGGCACCGAAGGTTTTTTCAATATCAATCATTTGTTGCTTGTAAGCATCAATTTTTACCGCTTGCGCTTTTTTGGTTAAAAACGTTTGTCTTAATTCTTGCTCTTTAGCTTTTGCTTGATCAATTTCAGTAATTTCGTCACTCCACAAAAACCAATAGCCAAGCCCCAATAAAATCAAAAATAAGAATACTAGTAATACCAATTTCACTGGCATTGGCATGCTACCCATATTTTTAAAATCTATATTGTTAAAATCATCTAATTTCATGGTTTAGCCCTCATTTTTTTGGGCGCTGTTTCTACTTTTTGTGCTTTTAAGCTTACATTTAGCATAAATTCATTTTGCTTAATGTTATTTACCGTAAGCGATTTAATCTCAATCAAGTTAGGAGACTCCATCCAATTAGAAACGCTCAAGTTTCTTACCAATGTTGCTACACGCGCATTGGTATCTGCAACACCTTCTAAAGTAATTAAATTTCCTTGTTGTTTAATACTTTTTAGATACAAACCCTCTGGTAATTGACGCGTAATCTCATCCAAAATGACAACTGCCTGACTACGATTAGCCTGCAAATTCTCAACCACCTGTTTACGTTCCAACACGTTATTAATTTGATCTTTTAAATCCCTAATATCTGCGATTTCTTTATCTAAACTAGCAATTGCTTTTTCTAAGCGGCCATTTCTTTCAAGCTGAGAGCTTTTTTGTGAACCAAGAAAGGTCCATCCTGAAAACACGACAGCGCCTGCAGCAACGGCTGCCATCAAGGCCATCAGGCCAAATTGGCGTTGGCGCTCTGCACGTTTTATTTGGCGATGTGGTAGTAAATTAATCCGCATCATGTTAATTCACCCCGCGCATCGCAAGACCACAAGCAATCAACAAGGCAGGCGCATCGACTGCAGCTTGCTGCTGTTTCACTCTAGATCCGAAAGACATCGATTGAAATGGATTAGCTACAATCGTATTGACCTGGGTTCGGTCCTGCACCATGACATCTATCGCTGGAATCGCAGCGCAACCACCCGCCAACACAATATGGTCTACACGGTTATATTGTGTAGAGCTAGTAAAAAACTGTAGCGCACGTGCTACTTCAGTCGATAATGACTGCATAAATGGCTGCAAAACTTCATTTTCATAGCTTTCTGGTAAACCGCCTTTACGTTTTGCAATTTCAGCTTCTTCAATAGACAAGCCAAAACGGCGCTGAATTTCTTGCGTCAACTGTGATCCGCCGAAAGCTTGCTCGCGAGTGTAAATTGAAGTATTGTCATGTAACACATTGATATGCATCATCACAGCGCCAATATCCACAATCATCACCGTTTGATCTTTACCTGAATTTGGCAGTTGATTGGCTACAACGCTATGTGCAGCCTCTGTGGCGTAAGTGTCTACATCCATCACCGTTACTTTAAGGCCGGCATCCTCGGCAGCCGCTACGCGGTCTTCTATTTTTTCTTTACGAGCTGCAGCGATCAGCACTTCAACCTCATCCGGATTGTTAGGCGCTGGGCCTATTATTTGAAAATCGATATTCACTTCCTCCAATGGGAAAGGAATATATTGATTCGCCTCTGCCTCGACTTGCGCTTCCATATCTTCTTCGCGCAAGCCAGCCGGCATTAAAACTTTCTTCGTAATTACCGCAGCGGAAGGCAGTGCGAGTGCAGCGCGTTTTTCACGTGACCCTAGTAATTTCCATGCCAACTTTACCGCATCAGAAACCTGCTCTAATCCTGAGACGTTACCATCAACAATAGCATCCTTTGGGATTGAAGCGATGGAGTACCCCTCAAGCCGATAGCTGCCCTTGCCTGTAGCAGAGAGCTCTACCATTTTGACTGCTGAAGTACTAATATCCACCCCTATTAAAGGCGGAGTACTTTCATTAAAAAAATCGAATTTCAAATTAAAATTCTCTTTCAATATTCGTTAGTTATGCACAATAGTGATAATTTACTTTAAATCCTAGCAACAACTTTACGCCCTGTAAAGCAAATTTTTATTTTAAATATACTCTGTGACCACATTTACAACAGATGTGTCGTTTTTAATACAATCTATATAACCAATTATAAATATATAAATAGTTTATATAATCAATTGTATATTCGTAATATTTGGTTGATCAGCGTTGCCTATATATGGTGTTACAATAATCATTGTTAAGTATGACCTCTATTCGTTAAAGCTCCTTTATGACTCCTAAAAAGTGGTGGCACTTCCTTATATTATTTATTATTGTTGGCGGTCTCACTTTGTCTGCGCTAGCCGCACTAGCCGTCACACTTATTTATCCGACGTTACCCTCTTTAGATGCGCTCACTAACTATCAGCCAAAGCTTCCACTGCGGGTATATTCTGCCGATGGTTATTTAATTAGCGAATTTGGCGAAGAACGCCGTGCATTTATCAAAATTGATCAAGTGCCAAAAAACTTAAAAGACGCGGTGTTGGCAATTGAAGATAGGCGTTTTTATGAGCACCACGGGGTGGATACCACTGGAGTATTACGCGCTATCAAGACTAATCTTATTGGCAAAGGACACGAAGGTGCGAGTACGATTACCATGCAAGTGGCTAAAAACTTTTTCACATCTCCTGATGGAAAGCGAACATTTGTCACAAAGATTAAAGAAACCTTGCTAGCGCTGAAGATTGAAAAAGCCTTAAATAAAGATCAAATTTTTGAGCTTTACTTAAACCAGATCTATTTGGGTCAGCGCGCCTATGGCTTTGCAGCAGCTTCACAAGTGTATTACGGTAAACCCTTAGACAAACTAACATTGGCTGAATCGGCCCTGCTTGCAGGCCTGCCAAAAGCGCCTTCTGGCTACAACCCCTACATCAATCCTAAACGCGCCAGCGATAGGCAACACGCCGTGCTACTAGACATGTATCGCTATGGAATGATTGACGAAGCTAAATATAACAATGCATTGCAACAAAAATTAAAATTTAAAGCCTCTAAACAATCCCGCGATTTTGCTGCAGATTATGTGGCAGAAATTGTGCGCCAAATGCTATATGAGCACTATCAAGATGCCATTTACACAAGCGGCATGAAAGTGTACACCACGATTAAAAGATCTAATCAAGAAGCCGCTAATAACGCAGTCCTACAAGGTATTTTAGAATACCAGCGCCGTCAAGGTTACCAAAAACCTGAGAAAAATATTGATTTAAACCAACTTAAATCCACTAATCTTGATGAAGGAATGCAAATCGCATTAGATGATATTGAAGAATATAACGGATTTGTGCCTGCCATCGTGACCGAGGTTTCACCAAAACTCGTCAAGGTATTCACCAAAAATGGAGAGCACCTTGAAATTCGCGGTGCAGGCTTAAGTTTATTACAAAATAACTTGGCCGATAAAGACCCTAAAAATCATAAAATTAAAGCTGGCTCGGTCGTCCGTGTGATTAAAAGTCAAAATGAATGGAATATAGTGCAGTTACCTCAAGTTGAGTCCGCACTTGTCGCACTTGACCCTGAAAATGGTGCCGTTACCGCATTGGTAGGCGGCTTTGACTATAACAAAAGTAAATTTAACCATGTCACGCAAGCATGGAGACAGCCCGGTTCCAGCTTTAAGCCCTTTGTATATTCTGCAGCTTTAGAAAAAGGCTTTACTCCCGCCACTATTGTAGAAGATGAGCCACTCACCATGACGGCAAGCGAAGTAGGCGGCAATAAAGATTGGGAGCCGAAAAACTTCGATGGCAAATATGATGGGCCTATTCGTTTACGTACAGCGCTGACCAAATCTAAAAACATGGTATCTATTCGAGTACTGCAAAAAATTGGACCGCGTTATGCACAGGATTACATCACTAAGTTTGGCTTTTCTGCTAAAGATCACCCAGCCTATCTAACGATGGCGCTAGGCGCTGGGGCTGTCACCCCTTGGGGCATGGCGGGCGGCTATGCAGTATTTGCCAATGGTGGTTATCGCATCACACCGCATCTTATTAGCAAAATTACCGATAGCAACGGCAATGTGATTGAAGAAACACATTACCCACAGGCGGGAAAAGACGCACCAAGAGTAATTGACGGCCGCAATGCCTTTTTGATGACATCTATCATGCAAGATGTTGTAGCGAAAGGCACTGCCACCAAGGCGAAAGTGCTTGGCCGGCAAGATTTAGCAGGCAAAACCGGCACCACCAATAATCAAATTGATGCCTGGTTTGCGGGATTTAACCCCAAGCAAGTCGCCATTACATGGATAGGCTTTGACCAACCACACACGCTCGGCAAAGACGAAACAGGCGGAAAAGCAGCCTTGCCGATATGGATACGTTACATGTCAACCGCGCTGCAAGGAATGCCAGACATCCCTTACAGCGTGCCTGATGGCGTAATGAAAGTGAAAATTGACCCGCTTTTAGGCACACTTATCAATGAAGACGAAGAAGGCATATACGAATACTTTTATCAAGAAAGCCCTCCGCCGTCAGTAGAAACCATACTGCCGCCTATGGAAGAACCGTCAGCAGCAGATTTCCCTGAAAGCTCGTTTCCACGCAGCATGACCGATAACCCGCTACAGCTTGCGCCTAAGCCTGAGCCACCACAAAACGACTCAGCTACTGAACGCCTAAATAAAAAAACTAAGCCAAATCCTAGCAGCTCCGATAGCGACAACTCCGATGCTGCTGCTCGCTTATTGAATCCTTCAGGTTATTAAACTTACTACTATTTTTAATGCAACTATGGCACGTGAAAATCTAGACCATATCCGGCAGATGATTGCCCAGCAAGCCGCGCGGATGATGGCAGAAGACGGTGTGCATGATTTTGCATACGCCAAAAAAAAAGCAGGGCGCCAGCTAGGCGTTTCTGATAACAGTGCACTACCGACCAATGCCGAGATTGAAGAAGAAATCCGGCTTTATCATGAAATCTACAGCGCTGACGAGCAACCGCTGGTGTTAGAGCAGCTTCGAAAGGCTGCTCTCATTACCATGCAATTATTTGAACGATTCAGTCCACATCTTACTGGCAGCGTGCTGGACGGCACAGCAGGTAAGTTCTCACAAACGGATATTCACTTGTTTGCCGACAGCCTAAAAGATGTCGAAATGTTTTTGCTCAATCAACAAATTCCATTTGAAAGTAGCGAAAAATCTTACCGAGTTTCTGACAAACCTAGCAAAGATAAGAAAGAAAAAGTACGCAAAACCGTACCTGTGTTTACGCTAGAAACCGAATATGGCATTCAAAAAATAAGCGTATTTGATGTTGATGACATGCGGCTAGCCATTAAGAAACCTAGTGATGGCAGTAATGTTGAACGTGTTGATATTAACGAATTAAAAACGCTCTTAAAACATTTAAAATAGATGCTCTGGAAGCCGCATGGTTTTGCTTTCCCCCTTTGCCGCGCCTTCAGCTTGAACAGCAGATAGATAGCGGCGACGACTAAGGCTGCTGATGCAGCCTATTGCGGCGTAGGCTAACCTTTAGATTATGTACGTGAAACGAACTGCCGAAGCCACGACTGTTTGAAAATTAAAACCCAGTTCCACTGCCGCCTAGATGCGGCGCTAAGACCGAAGGAAACAAGCGACAGCGGGGTAGCCTTTTCCTTGGTTTCATTCTTTTGGGTATGCAAAGGAAAGAAACTCACTGGGAAGCAAAATATTGTTTTACGCCTAACTAATGAAACTTTTTAAAGTTTGGATTACCCGAAATGAATTAAACACTAGGCGCGCCTTTATTATTTTTTACTCTACCATCGTAGGCTACCAAAGCGTTCTCAACTTCTTCTTTCTTCACCTTAAAACGCTCCCCAGCTATTACTTCAAGAAGCTGAAGCTCAGAACTAAAATTTGCAAAATAAAGTAACTTGGCAGGGTTTTCTGGGTGAGGTTCTGATCTCTCAAGGCTTGCTACAACACGCATTTCATCTTCATAAATCCAACCAGAATACTTGGTAATCAGTATCTCTTTCATCTGTTCATTTCCAAGCCAGCCTGTAGGATGGTCTAGATTGAGCTCATATGACAATTTCGATTTTCTATATTTAACCTTTTCTGCAAATTTAGAAGTCGCCTCAAACCCAAGGAAAATTCCATAATGCTTATCAGCATAATGGCTCAATAATAATGGATTCCCCCATTCTTTACTTAAGCAAATAACACCAAATCGTTTTCCAAATTCCTGGACGAAATTTGTCAAAATATTGCGTTGCTCAAGCATCAGCTGACATATGTTATTTATTTCAAACGGATCATTCAGATCAGGTCTAAGAGATATCTTGATGCGTTTTTTTGGGTACCCTAATGTTATGGACGCAGCCCCCCCCAGCAACGGGTGGTACAAAGATATGAGTTTTGGAGAAAGATATTATTTCTCATAGCCAACCATAAGGAGTCGTCATGAAACATACCACAGCAGGTGTTGAAATAGCGAAACGTTTTTTCAGCTAATGACCGCCCAGTCAAGACCATTACTATTAAAGATTTATTTTAGATTAAAATTCTTCCCTAATAAATAGTAGTTTTAATACATCCTTTCGGAATGCACATCTGTCGCATATGTGTTTGCACGTATATATTTGCTTAGTCTATTCACGTAGATTAATTAAATGGACAAATCTATCAAAGGGTTAAATATGAGCAATTTCCGACGTACGTTTCTTAATCTCCTTATTGCGACTACTGTTGCATTCTCAATAGGAGTAATTTCCAATTCCGCAATTGCAGCAACCGCTGAAGACTTAAATAAATTAGCAGATCAAGCACTTCAAACTCTGTATAAGACTAATCCTACTGCAAAAGATATTTCTAAAAGCGCTAAAGCGATTCTTGTTTTCCCTAAAATCATCAAAGCCGGTCTAGTATTTGGCGGAAGTTATGGTGAGGGTGTTTTAACCAAAAATTCAGCAGTAGTTGACTACTATAATTCTGTTTCTGCGTCATGGGGTTTACAGGCAGGGGCTGAATCATTCGGTTATGTAGTTTTTCTTATGAACGATAAAGCTATTGAATACCTTAATAAAACCAAAGGATGGGAAATTGGTGTAGGCCCGACTGTGGTGGTGGTGGATGAAGGTGTTGCTAAAAACCTTTCTACGTCAACTTTAAAAGATGATGCCTACGCCTTCATTTTTGATCAACAAGGTCTTATGGCAAGCCTCAGCATCGAGGGCACAAAGATTTCTCGCATCAAGCGTTGAGTTATTATTTATTAAATAACTATTAAGGTGTGGAAAAGATCCTGTTAATGAGTAAATTATAAGATTACATCCATGCTGCTGGTGAGGAATATGATGATGGGCTTTATTATTCGGCATCGCAGAAAAAAACCTCATTAAGAATAGTAATTGAGCGGGTACTGACAGGAGATGTCGCTCGCATTTTTGTTATTAGAGGATGATGTGCGCAAGCCTTGATCGGGTGGCTTAGTGCCACATGATAAACGGGCAAATTTCGATCAGAACCAACCATTCTGGCTTAACATTCAATGTGAATCGTGGAAATAGGTGAATTTTCATGAATGACACAACACGCAGTGGAATCTGGTTTAGCATCGCCATTGCTATGTTAATTGTGACCAGTCATGCGGCAGGAGGGGATGTGGTCATGAACCTGAACTCAAGTGCATTTGCCCAGTTTACAGATATTCCCTACCAGCACACTTGCGACGGAAATGACTATCCGCCGCCGTTAGCGTGGTTAGGTGTACCGGCAAATGCAAAAAGCCTTGCACTTATCGTTGACGATCCAGATGCTCCTGATCCTGCAGCACCTAAAAGAACATGGGTGCATTGGGTTCTGTACAACATCATGACCAATTCGACTGGTATCAGGGCAGGAAAATCAGGAATTCCAGAACTACCTGCAGGCATACTCAATGGCCTCAATGACTGGAATCAAACAGGATATCGTGGCCCTTGTCCGCCAATCGGTCGCCATCGTTATTTCTTCAAGCTCTATGCTCTTGATATTGCCCTTCCAGTTCTGCAATCCGCGACTAAAGCTAACTTGGAAAAAGCAATGCAGGGACACATATTGGCTCAGTCCGAGCTGGTGGGATATTACCAAAGAAAGTAATGAATATAATTTTTTGGGTATGGTTTAATCTAATAGATTAGTTTAGTGGTCCGTATGGATTAAGGTTTATTGCTGATTCTATAGATGCAGACCGGAGAAACAGCCTTTTTGTTAATATAAATTTAAAGTCTGTACATGCTGATTAATATTATACCAATTTACCTGTCCATTTTATTACTGTTAGGAATGAGAGACTAAACCGTGATGTATCAGTACGAATATTTCGACGACATACGAAGAGGAGTTATATAAATCTCCCTCGAAGGCTGCGAGTGCGACTTGCACTTGGTGGCGGGGCAGCTCATGGTTGGGCGCATGTGGGTGTCATTCGGGCTTTAGAACGGGCCGATATAAAACCAGATTTGGTATGCGGAACATCAATTGGCGCACTAGTAGGAGCAGCTTATGCTGCGGACGAGCTTGATCGTTTCGAGCAATGGCTGCTCGAGTTGAGTATTACTAATGTGTTCTCTTTTCTAGATGTGAGTATGAATGGTGGACTGATCAAGGGAGATTGATTGATGGAGTTCTTTCGCTCTACTTTCATCGACCGTCCGATCAAAGATTTAGCTATGCCTTTCGCAGCTGTAGCCACTACGTTGCATACTGGAGTAGAGATCTGGCTGCGCGAGGGTTCGACCATCGAAGCAGTACGTGCTTCAATCGCTTTCCCCGCGTTATTTGCACCAGCGGTGCATGATGGCCGACTGCTGGTGGACGGCGGTCTAGTAAATCCGGTGCCGGTATCACTAGCACGCGCCATGGGTGCTGATATTGTGATTGCTGTCGACTTAAGTTCTGACATCATCGGCCGTCACTTGCGTGAAGGACCTGAGCTTGAAATAGCTAACTCCGAAATCAGAGAATGGAAACGTAAACTACAAAAGAACCTAAGCGCACTCATTCCCTTACGACAGGACGATGAGTCTAGACTTCCCTCCATGCTTGATGTGGTAACATCCAGCATTAATATTATGCAGGTACGTATCACTCGGAGTCGCATGGCGGGCGAGCCGCCTGATGTGACTGTGGCGCCACGTTTGGCTCATCTCGGCCTGCTTGACTTTCATCGCGCCAAGGAAGCAATCGGGGAGGGAGAGCGCGCAGTGAAGGTAATGATACCGAATCTTACAGCCTTGTTTAATCAATCGCCATTAGGGTGACTGTCTGCTTGGGTCACAAACCTAAATTATCATCGTCCGCTTTGGAGCAATGCAATTTCATAATGTACTCATGGCTAGTAACCTTTAATACTGTTAACCTAAGTTAGGAGATATTAAATGAAATTATTAGTAATGATGTTGTTTTTTGGTTTTATTCTCACAGGTTGTGCGGCAGAAAGGAATTACTTACCTAATGCAGAAGAAACTACTGATTGCAAGGCTCGATGTGCAAAAGGAAGGGCTAACTGTTCAGATTCATCTTATGTTTGTGACAGGGCGGCTTATACTTGTATGACAGCATGTAAAGAACAAGACAATATCAAAGAGTAAAAAATCTTAAAAGTTTGCTATGCCTGAGATGCATCCTTTGCACCTTGTGATGAACGGTCAAAGTAGGCCAAGAGCGGATGTTCAAGTATCTACTGATTTCAAAAACATAACTATAAACCTTAAAAGAGAAGTTCTGATATTTGGCTAATTACCTCACCCTATTCCTTCTATTTTTCAACTGATAAATTGCCAACTATTAACATCGTTGATATTTGCTTAATGATTATTTGGCGCGCTTTTTGGCCGATCAAATGCCTGCAGATTTATCCAATCTGTATTACATTAAAATGTCAAATTGCAGCATAATTCTAATGAGTTGTCGGTCCACTAAATCAGATCCAACTTAATCACTTAAGTCTTCATCCAAAAGGTTTACTAATGGGATTATTAAGTAATGAGCAATAACCACAGTCAGTATAAGTATTCGCGAAAAGACATAGCCCGTATCGCAACTATAGCAATGACAGATCGTGGTCTTGAGCCTGAATTTTCAAAGGCGGCTATTCAGCAACTAGCAAGCATCAATAGCCCAGGAGAAGATCAAGACCCTAATATTTTCGATCTCACCCATTTACTTTGGTGCTCATTAGATAACGATGATTCACGTGACCTTGATCAATTAACTGTATGTGAAGAACTTAAAAACGGCTTAGTTAAAATTTTTATAGCTGTTGCTGATGTTGATTCTCTTGTAAAGAAAGGTTCCGCTATTGACGATCATGCACTTATTAATACTGCCTCAATATATACATCTGCTCGGATATTTCCGATGCTTCCAGAAAAGCTATCGACAGACCTCACATCGCTAAACCCTAATGAAGACCGATTAGCAGTGGTCACAGAAATGGTTGTTAAAAATGATGGCTCTATTACTCAACCTCATGTTTATCGAGCTAAAGTACGCAATAAAGCCAAACTTGCTTATGATTCAATTTCAGATTGGATAGAGAATAAGAGCACTGCTCCAGAAGCTCTTTCAAAGGTTCAAGGCATGGCTCAACAACTCTTAATCCAAGATAGAACTGCACAAATACTTAGAAAGCGCCGCCATGAGCAAGGCTCATTGGAACTAGAAATTTTTGAGCCTAAAGCAATTTTTGAGGGCGATCAAGTTGTTAGAATTGAGCAGCAAATTCAAAATCGTGGGCGACAGTTAATTGAAGAGTTTATGATTGCAACTAATGAATGCACTGCAAAATTTTTAGCGGTGCAAGGACACCCTTCATTACGCCGTGTCGTACGTTCTCCTGAAAGCTGGTCAAGAATTGTGGAACATGCAAAAAAATACGGGGAAACTTTACCAAGTCAGCCAGATTCAAAAGCACTATCAAAATTTTTAGCTAAACGACATGAGGCTGATCCACTGAGATTCCCCGATTTATCATTAGTTATTGTTAAATTAATGGGGTCGGGAGAGTATGTAGTTGAACAACCTGGTGAAGAACCAATTGGTCATTTTGGTCTCGCTGTTCAAGACTACACTCACTCCACTGCGCCTAACAGAAGATACCCTGATCTCATTACTTTAAGGATGATTAAAGGGGCATTACAAAAAACGGATCCGCTATATAGTAATGCTGACCTGCAAATTTTAGCGGAACACTGCTCAAGACAAGAAGATGCCGCCAGAAAAGTAGAAAGAAGAGTCCGAAAATCGGAAGCGGCTCTATTGCTTACCTCTCATATCAATCAAACATTTGATGCCATTGTTACAGGTAAATCAATAAGTGCTACATGGGTACGTATATTTGATATACCTGTTGAAGGATTACTGATAAACGGCATGCCCGATTTAGAAGTAGGCAGAAAGCTTCGCGTTAAGTTAGTTTCGACAAATGTTGAAAAAGGTTTCATAGATTTTATACAAATTAATTAGCAATATTAAGTATCGGTTATTGCAGCCCATTAATAAAAAAGAGTAATTGTTTTTGAAGTTGAGGCGAATGACTATGCTTTGAATAAGTTGAACCGTCTCCTTGGGTCGAGAACCGTCCCATGACATCTAAACTAGCTTGCCACAAAGCAGACATCACTCATTGACTTTATGAGTTATAAATCAACATAAATTGTAAATTTTATTCTCTGTTATTTATGGCCAATTCAATCACATTATACAGTTACCCGTTTTTTTCTAATCTCATCAAGACCAAAGCTCTGCCTTTAAGAAATGATAAAGGTGCATATGCGAATTAGCTTAACTTGATTTCAACCATCTCGCCACATCCATCGCAAAATACGTCAACACCCCATCTGCGCCTGCGCGCTTAAACGCCAGCAAACTCTCCAACACGCAAGCCTTTTCATCCAGCCAGCCATTCTGAGCGGCGGCTTTTAGCATGGCGTATTCGCCGCTTACCTGGTAGGCATAGGTCGGCATGCCAAACTCGTCTTTTACGCGACGCACAATATCCAAGTAAGGCATCCCCGGCTTCACCATCACCATGTCCGCGCCTTCTTCAATATCCAGCGCAACTTCTTTAATCGCCTCATCAGAATTGGCAGGATCCATCTGATAAGTGTATTTATTTCCAGCGCCTAAATTGGCAGATGAGCCCACCGCGTCGCGGAACGGCCCGTAAAACGCGCTGGCATATTTAGCAGAATAGGCCAAAATTTTGGTGTAAATGTAGCCGTTTTCTTCCAAAGAGTCGCGTATTGCTCCGATGCGGCCATCCATCATGTCGCTAGGCGCGACAACATCTGCCCCCGCCTTGGCGTGACACAGCGCCTGTTTTACCAGTACTTCTACTGTTTCATCATTCAGTACATAGCCGGTATCGTCAATGAGGCCATCTTGCCCGTGTGTGGTGTAGGGATCGAGTGCGACATCGGTAATAATGCCCAGCTCGGGATAAGCATTTTTTAGCGCTTTAATCGTGCGCGAAATCAGTCCTTTATCATTAAATGCCTCTGCCGCATCCAGGCTTTTATGTTGCTGTTCGACGACTGGGAACAGCGCAATCGCCGGAATACCCAGCTTGACGCACTCACCCGCAGTATTAAGCAGCACATCAATACTTTGACGTTTTACGCCAGGCATAGAGGCCACGTCTTCAGTACGATTTTCTCTATCCAGCACAAACACAGGGTAAATTAAATCGTTTGTAGTGAGCACATGCTCACGCATCAAGCGGCGCGAAAATTCATCTTTACGCATGCGGCGTGGTCGAATTGCTAAAAACTGGTTATTCATAATTTATCCTTTAAGCAAACACTTTAGATAATTCGAGTCCTGGATCATCTTGGCGCATAAACGCTTCTCCAACGAGGAAAGCATGCACGTTATTTTCACGCATCAGTTTCACATCATCCTGGGTAAAGATTCCACTTTCTGTCACGACAATTTTGCCTTGTGGAATGCGAGCAAGCAAATCCAACGTGGTTTGTAACGTGACCTCAAACGTGCGCAAGTTACGGTTATTGATGCCTAAGAGTGGCGTTTCTAGCTGAAGCGCTAAATCTAACTCCTCACTATTATGAACTTCCACCAACACGGCCATGCCTAAACTGTGCGCTACAGATTCTAATTCTTGCATTTTAGGCAGGGTAAGCGCAGCGGCGATGAGCAAAATACAATCTGCCCCCATAGCGCGCGCCTCGTAAACTTGATACGTCTCTATCATGAAATCCTTGCGCAATACGGGCAGACTACAAGCCGCGCGCGCTTGTTTTAAAAATTCAGCCGAACCCTGAAAATATTCTACATCAGTGAGCACTGACAAACACGCTGCACCGCCTGCTTCATAGCTTTTTGCAATATCGGCTGGTTTAAAATTCGCACGAATCACGCCTTTAGATGGACTGGCTTTTTTAATTTCGGCAATCACGGCGGCTTTACCTGCCGCAATTTTGGTGCGAATAGCATCAACAAAATTGCGTGAGTTTGACTGATTTTGCGCTAATTTCTTAATTTCTTCTAAGTTAATTTTAAGCTTACTTGCGGCCACTTCATTCGCTTTTGTTGTTAAAATTTTATTTAAAATATCACTCATGTTTTTATCTAATCTTTTTAATATTCGCAATAAAAAATTCAAGTTTTTTATTCGTAAGTTTTGTCATTATATTTTATCCACCCAGCGACATGTTCTCCACGTGGATCTTTGTGTGTCCAATGTATGACTCCGCCTTTAGGGTTGAACACGTATTCACCCCTAAATGAAATTTGGTCGCCAATTTTAATATTCTCTATACGTGGTGCCAAATCTATATTATGGGCAAATAATAATATTTTCCCACTCGCCACTTTTACTAAAAACTTTTGATGACGAGAACCATTGGCATCATCTGACAACACTTTTACTATTGTGCCTTGACCTTCAACGCTGATATTCGAGGAGCGATTTTCGTAGGCAGAATCGACAGTAATGATTGTACTTGGAGTAGCCGACTGGGCTTGCTCTGTATTGTTTACTGGCAATACATGCGTCGGGCGGTCGCACGCAACACTAGCAAGTACAATAAACCATATTAAAAGAATATGCTTCATATATCAGCTTTGCCGTATGGAAAAAAGTCGCGGATATCACCCGTAATCGGCGCAATGTTGCTGATTGTCATGTGATACGCGTCAATCAAAGGCTGGATTGTAGGGCGCGGAATCTCGGCCTCAAGCTTGTTCCAGTTTTCGTGAAGGCACCAGTAATTATCCACATCAAAATTCATATGCATACGGCAGGTAAGCGGCCTATGCTCATAAATTGAGCATTCGCCATCACTTAAAAACGGGCACGGCGTATGGCTCCCATACTCGCTCAAATCATGGCGAATGCTTTTTTTTAGCTCAACTGGCGTTAAACCCAAATTTTCACCCATAAAACGCGCCTCAAAATACGTAATTGGCACAGAAACATGGCAGCAATGCCCACAGCCGCGCGCGCAAGCAGCAAATTTGCCTGCATGGTCAAAAATTTTATCTGCTGTATTCAGTACTTCTTTCAGCCGAATCACTGGGCGTGCGCTCAATTGTGTAATGCGCTTGGGCAAAGAAACCACATGCGCCTTAAGTTCTGGCGTGACACTATCAAAAAACTCGTCGAGTTTTACGTCAGCATATTCTCGCGTTTGTTCTGGTGTACGGGCTGTCACTTTGCCAGATGTCATGTTAAAACTCGAACCAATTCGTCTAATTTTTGTTTAGCCGATCCATTATCAATCACTTGCGCAGCATGCTCAATACCTGCATGGATACTTGCTTGCAAACCCGCCACATAAATCGCCGCACCAGCATTCAGCAATACGATATCGCGTGCTGCACCTTTTTTCCCAGTCAGTACATCCATAATCATGGCTTTAGATTGCTCAACATTTTGTACTTGGATATCTTTAAGTTGATGCGTTTTCAGGCCAAACTGCGTAGGATTCAGTTTATATTCATTGATTTTTCCATCTTTTAATTCGGCCACAAAGGTATCGCCCGTTAACGATATTTCATCCAACCCATCCATCCCATGCACCACTAATACATGCTCTGAACCTAAATTTTGTAGCACTTTTGCCAACTTTAAAGTTAACTCTTTATTGAATACACCCATGACTTGGTGTTTAGCATTGGCGGGGTTGGTAAGAGGCCCCAACAGATTAAAAATCGTGCGTACACCCAACTCTCGGCGCACAGGCGCTGCGTGCTTCATAGCGCTATGGTGATTAGGTGCAAACATAAAACCAATGCCGATTTCATTGATGCACTTGGCTACTTGTTGTGGCGTTAAATTGACGTTTACACCAAGCGCCTCCAACACATCAGCGCTGCCGCAAGTGGATGACACCGAGCGACCCCCATGTTTGGCGACCCTTGCGCCTGCCGCTGCTGCAACAATCGCCGAAACTGTAGAAACGTTAAATGTCTGAATACCATCGCCGCCCGTACCACAGGTGTCTATTAAATACGCTTTATCAGTAATTTCTACTTTTGTTGAAAGCTCACGCATCACTTCTGCCGCAGCAGTGATTTCATCCACACTCTCACCTTTTTGGCGTAGCGCAATCACCAAGCCTGCGATTTGTACTGGTGTAACTTCGCCACACATCACTTGTTGCATAAGCAACAACATATCGGCATGACTTAAATCTTTGCCGGCCAAAACCTGCTCTAAGGCTTGTTTGAAAACCACTTAATAAGCCTTTAAAAAATTGTTGAGCAAATCATGGCCGTGTTCAGTCAAGATAGATTCCGGGTGAAACTGCACGCCTTCTACCGCAAAAGTTTTATGCTTCACGCCCATAATCTCACCATCATCCGTCCAAGCGGTAATTTCCAAGCAATCGGGAATGCTTTCGCGCTCAATCACCAGCGAATGGTATCGTGTTGCAATATATGGGTTTGGCAAATCCTTAAACACACCAATATTTTTATGGTGGATGAGCGAAGTTTTGCCATGCATGAGCTGTTTGGCATGAACAATCTTTCCACCAAAGGCCTGACCTATACTTTGATGCCCCAAACATACCCCCAGCAAGGGAATCTTGCCTGCAAACTCAAGAATAAGCGGCACAGAGATACCTGCCTCATTCGGCGTACAAGGGCCAGGTGAAATTACAATATAACGCGGTTTAAGTTTGGCGACTTTTTGCAGATCTATTTCATCATTTCTGTAAACCTGCACATCCTGCCCCAACTCACCCAAATACTGTACGAGGTTGTAAGTGAAGGAGTCGTAATTATCGATCATGAGTAACATTTATTGTTCTCCTTTACTATCAAGGCCTGCCTGTACCAGTTCGGCTGCGCGCAGAACCGCCTTTGCTTTGTTTTGCGTTTCGATCCATTCCGAGAGCGGCACAGAATCGGCCACAATACCTGCACCTGCCTGAACATAGAGCATGTTGTCTTTTATCACGCCAGTACGTATCGCAATCGCTACATCCATATCGCCATTAAAACCCAAATATCCTACGGCACCAGCGTAGATGCCACGCTTACTGGGCTCAAGTTCATCAATGATTTCCATCGCACGCACTTTGGGCGCGCCAGAGACCGTACCAGCCGGAAAAGTTGCCTTCAGCACATCTATCGCGTCCATACCGGGTTTTAGCTTACCTTCGACATTACTCACAATATGCATCACGTGTGAGTAGCGCTCTATCATCATATTATCGGTCACTTTTACTGTGCCAATTTGCGCAACGCGGCCAACATCGTTACGACCTAAATCCATCAATTGAACATGTTCAGCCCGCTCTTTGGGGTCAGCCAACAATTCATCCGCCAAGGCTAAGTCTTGTTCATACGTTTTGCCACGTGGTCTTGTGCCTGCGATAGGCCGCGAAGTAACCACTCCATCATCTAAACGCACTAAAATCTCTGGAGATGCGCCTACCACGTGGTGATCACCCATATCGTAATAAAACATATACGGCGATGGGTTTAAACTACGAAGTGCGCGGTAGAGCAACAACGGGGGTGCAGAAAACGCTTGTGACATGCGTTGCGAAAGCACCACTTGCATGATATCCCCATCCACAATATATTCTTGCGCTTTTTTAACAGCGGCCTTAAAATTGTCTTCGCCAAACTCAGAACTGGCCTTGGTTTTGGTTGTTGGCGCTGATTCTGGAATTGCCACAGTTTGACGTAAATTCGCTACTAAATCATTCAAGCGGTTAAGTGCAATTTCATATGCATTGAAGTCACTTGGATTAGCGTAAACGATGAAATACAATTTGCCGCTAAGGTTATCCAACACAGCAATTTCTTCTGACACCATTAACAGTACGTCGGGAGTATCTATCGCGTCAGGTTTTTGTGTATGGGTTAAACGTTTTTCGATATAACGAATCGTTTCGTATCCAAAATAACCGGCTAATCCACCAGTAAAACGCGGCAGGCCTTCATATGGCGGCGTTTTGAAACGCGCTTGAAATTGTTTGATGAAATCCAGCGCATTGGTATTTTCATGCGTTTCTACTACTTTGTTTTCTTGCAAAACTTGCACTGTAAAACCATTTGCAACGATGCGCGTTTGGGCAGGCAAACCAATAATAGAATAGCGACCAAATCGCTCGCCGCCTTGCACGCTTTCAAGTAAATACGAAAACGGCGCATTTGCGAGCTTAAGGTAAAGTGAAAGCGGCGTATCGAGATCGGCAAACGTTTCTAACACCAGCGGAATGCGGTTGTAGCCTTGTTTGGCCAGCGCATCAAATTCTGTTTGATTTATTGTCGTAAACATGATGTAAAAATATTCTTCCTAAATAATTTTCTAAAATTGCGGCCATTTATACTTTAACCGCTAACATTAGCTTGCCTGATAGACAAGTGTGTTCTTAGCTTCGCCAAGAACCAAGCGTATAGCCATGCCAACTGTGAAAATTATTGTTTAAAAAAATCATCATGCTTACTTAAACTTAGGTCTCTTAAATTAATATATTAGTTAACTCTGTTAAATCAGCTATTGTTGCATCCACTTGTGAAACATCAATCGGCTTACCTTGATTATATCCATAAGGCACTGTCACAATGTAACAGCCTGCAGCATGCGCAGCAGCAATATCGGTTGCTGAATCGCCCACCAACATTGCCTCATACTCAGACACATCGAATTTTGCACAAATGTGCTGCAATTGTATAGGGTCTGGCTTCTTTTTATGCAAAGTATCGCCAGATACCACCATTTCAAAGAAATCTGCCAAACCACTTTTTTGCAGCAATGGCAAGGTAAATTCTTCAGGCTTATTAGTGACACAAGCAAGCCTATAGCCCTTATTACATAAGGCCTGCAGGCCATCTACCACGCCCTCATAAGGCTTGCTTTCAGCGGCATTACTTGTATAGTGGTGAAAAAACAACGTTTCTGCTCGCTCAAATAAGACGGCATCAGGCTCTGCGTATAGTTGACCCGTTAAACAACGCTTAATCAATACAATCGCGCCTTCGCCGATATAACTCTCCACTTGGCTATAAGGCAAAATTGGTAAATTCAAATCCGTCAACATCAAATTGACTGCTGCCGCAATCTCTGGCGCAGTATGCACCAGCGTACCATCAAGATCAATCATGACGGCTTTAACCTTAAATTTTAAGTCGTTAACTTGGCCCAATTACTTTACTGTAGCTAGTGAAGCGCGAAATTCGCTCACAATTGTGTTATAGTGATTTGTATCGGTATCTTTGCCTTGCGTAAATATCGCGTTACCCGCAACAAATGTATCCGCGCCCGCCTTGGCAATTTCTGCAATATTTTGCGCATTCACTCCACCATCCACTTCCAGCCAAATCTCACGCCCAGTCGCCTTTGTGTAAGCATCAATTTTGGCACGCGCCAAACGCAATTTATTCAAGGTTTCTGGAATGAACTTCTGGCCGCCAAAACCAGGGTTCACAGACATTAATAACACCATATCTACTTTATCCATCACGTGATCTAAGTAGTTTAGCGAAGTTGCCGGATTAAACACTAGGCCAGATTTGCAACCTAAATCTCTCACCATTGCAAGGCTGCGGTCAATATGTTCAGAAGCTTCTGGGTGAAAAGTAATAATATTGGCGCCTGCTTTGGCAAAATCAGGAATAATGCGGTCAACTGGTTTTACCATCAAATGTACATCAATGATGCCGCCCACGCGCTTCGCGGTTTCTTTGATGGCTTCGCAAACTAAAGGTCCAATCGTGAGGTTTGGCACATAATGATTGTCCATTACGTCAAAGTGCACAAGATCCGTGCCAGACGTAATCACGTCGTCAATCTCTTGCCCAAGCTTGGCAAAGTTTGCAGATAAAATACTGGGGGCGATTCTATAGGTTTTACTCATGGCTAAGTTTCCGTCTAATTTAATGGCTAAATGGTTATTTTAACTGTATTTCTTGCTTAAGATAAGCCGATACGCGAAAATTACGTACGGGCAATTCACCAACTTTTAATATCACATATTAATTCACACATGTTACTAAGCTCAGTTAATCTTCCTAATATGCTCAATGAGTTGGTAAAATAGCTGTATGCAATTATTTACCATTGGCGTTAATCATACAACTGCACCTATTTCTGTCCGCGAGCATGTGGCGTTCAATAACGAGATTATACGGCATGCACTAAGTGATTTAACCGCACAAATTGCGGTTGAAGCAGCTATTTTATCGACATGTAACCGTACAGAGATTTATGTGCAATCTGATGCGCCAGAGCCTATCATTAACTGGCTCGCACACTATCACAAACTCGATTTAAACAATATTCAGCCTTATACATACACACTCAGCAATCAAGACGCAGTGAAACACGCTTTCCGCGTAGCCTCTGGACTAGATAGCATGGTGTTGGGTGAGCCGCAAATTTTGGGGCAATTTAAACAATCCGTCAAAATAGCGCAAGATGCCGGCACGTTGGGTACATTGCTACATAAGCTCTTTCAACGCACATTTGAAGTGGCAAAAGAAGTACGCACCAATACGGATATTGGTGGCAGTTCTATTTCGATGGCTGCTGCTGCCGTTAAGCTAGCACAGCGTATTTTTGGCGACATTAAAGAACAAAAAGTGCTATTTATTGGTGCTGGCGAGATGATAGAGCTTTGTGCTGACCATTTTTCCGCTCAAAAACCAAAGTCCATGACTGTGGCTAATCGCACCATTGAACGTGGCTCTAATCTAGCCGAAAAAATCGGCGGCCAAGCCATTTTTCTTCATGATTTACCAGACCGCCTGGCTGAATTTGACATTGTCATTACCAGCACTGCCAGCCAATTACCGATTGTCGGTTTGGGTATGGTAGAGCGTGCTATCAAAGCTCGTCGTCACCGCCCTATGTTTATGGTTGATCTAGCTGTTCCGCGTGATATTGAGACAGAAGTAGCGGAGTTAGACGATGTGTTTTTATACACTGTCGATGACTTAGCACAAGTAGTGAATGATGGGATGGTAAATCGCCAAGAGGCCGCAATTAGCGCCGAAATGATTGTAGAGGCGCGTGTTGAAACCTTTATGCATTGGTTTAAAAAACGTGGTTCTGTACCCACTATCAAAGCTTTACGCGATCAAGCGGAAGCGATTCGCCAAGCAGAACTGGGCAAAGCACTCAAACTCATCCAAAAAGGCGAGAGCCCAGAAAAAGCGCTTGAGGCATTAAGTAATGCACTCACCAACAAATTCCTGCATGCCCCTAGCCATGTGCTTAGCCAAACTCATGGTGACGATCACGCAAGGCTAGAAGAACTCATTCGCCTTCTTTACCAAATCAAAAACTAAAAATTTATTTTAATAAAGCCAGCTAATGAAACCCAGCATGATTAGAAAGCTCGCCACTTTGAGCGAGCGCCTAGAAGAATTAAACCGCTTAATGAGCAGCGAGGGCGTGACCGATAACATGGATAATTATCGAAAACTTACACAAGAACACGCTGAAGTCACGCCGATTGTTGAGCAATATCACGTGTATGAGCAAGCCGAGAAAGACATCGCGGAAGCGCAAAACATGTTAAGTGACCCCGATATGAAAGAATTTGCTCAAGAAGAAATTGAGTCTGGCAAAGCCAAATTAGAGATGGTTGAAACCGAATTACAAAAACTTTTACTACCCAAAGACCCCAACGACGATAAAAACATCTTCTTGGAAATCCGCGCTGGTACCGGTGGCGACGAATCCGGCTTATTTGCAGGCGATTTGTTTCGCATGTATTCACGCTATGCCGAACGTCAAGGCTGGAAGGTTGAAGTGATGTCCGCCAACGAAGGTGAAATGGGGGGCTATAAAGAAATCATCGCCAAAATCATAGGTTATGGTGCTTACTCCAAACTGAAATTCGAATCTGGCGGCCACCGAGTACAGCGCGTGCCAGATACCGAAACACAAGGCCGCATTCACACGAGCGCCTGTACCGTGGCAGTACTGCCTGAAGCAGATGAAATTAATGATGTGGTGATTAACCCCGCTGATATTCGCATTGATACCTACCGTGCAAGCGGTGCGGGCGGTCAGCATATCAACAAAACTGATTCCGCAGTGCGCATTACCCACAACCCCACCGGCATTGTGGTGGAATGCCAAGAAGGCCGTAGCCAGCACGCCAATAAAGCACAAGCCATGGCCGTGCTCGCTGCGCGGATTAAGGCTGCGCAAGTAAACGCGCAACAAAGCGCAATTGCCAGTGAACGCAAAAGTTTGATTGGCTCTGGCGACCGAAGCGAGCGCATCCGCACCTACAACTACCCGCAAGGCCGCATTACTGATCATCGCATCAACCTAACACTGTACAAAATTGACGCGATTACCGAAGGTGACATGGATGAGTTGATTGGTGCGTTATCGGCCGAGCATCAGGCTGATTTGCTGGCGAGCTTAGGTGAAGATAACTAAATTTATGGAAAATCAGGCATGAACATTCATGCGCTTTTACATGAAGCACAAACCTCTCTTGCTACAATGCTTAGTCCAAGCGAAGCAAAGTTTGAAACGCATATCCTTTTACAACATGCGCTTGGCGTTAATCGCGCATGGCTGATTACTCATCAAAACGATGCTCTGCAGCCCAATCCCCATGCGGTGTTTGAGGCATTATTAAATCGTCGTTTGAAAGGTGAGCCGATTGCCTATATTTTAGGTTCTCGTGAGTTCTATGGTCTAAAATTAAAAGTTACACCTGATACGCTGATTCCACGTTCAGACACAGAAGTACTAGTAGATGCGGTACTAGCAAAAATTCCACATGATCAACCTTGCAAAATTCTTGACCTCGGCACCGGCTCTGGCGCGATTGCGCTTGCAATCGCCAAACAATGCCCGCAAACGCTTGTAACGGCTTTAGATGTTAGTCAAACCGCACTCAATATAGCAAGTGAAAATGCACAAAACTTAAATATCCCGAACGTGCACTTTTTATTAAGCAATTGGTATGTAAATTTAAACCATGAAAAGTTTGATGTCATTGTCAGCAATCCACCTTATATCGAGCAAGATGACACACACTTGCAACAAGGCGATTTGCGCTTTGAACCTCAATCGGCGCTTGTTTCGGGAGAAAGTGGCTTACACGACATTCTCCAAATCATCAAAAATGCGCCGCAATACCTGAACCCATGCGGTTGGCTGATGCTGGAGCATGGTTACAATCAGGCCAATAGTGTTGCTGATTTTTTAATACAATCGGGATTTAACGAAATCAGCCATGTACTAGATTTAGCAGGCATTGAACGCGTGACGATAGGATGTTATAAACAAGCATGCTATCTCGCTACCAGCCTCACATAGTATAATCACCGAATGCTTGAAAATAATTCTGTTGGCATCGTCGCCCCACAAACCGCACATTTTAGCGAGCCTCTCACTCTGAAATGTGGTGAAGTGTTGCCGAAATTTCACTTGGTTTACGAGACTTATGGCACGCTAAACGCCGATAAAAGCAACGCCGTGATTATTTGCCACGCGCTTTCTGGCAATCATCATGTGGCAGGAAAATATAGCGCAGATGATAAATACCCAGGCTGGTGGGACAACTTGGTCGGACCAGGAAAACCACTGGATACTCACAAGTTTTTTGTCATCGGGCTTAATAATTTAGGTGGCTGCCACGGCTCAAGCGGGCCAAATACTATTTGTCCAATAAGCATGAAGCCTTATGGCGCGAGCTTCCCAATTGTCACAGTGGAAGATTGGGTGAACTCGCAAGCTCGCTTGTTAGATTATTTAGGCATTAAGCAATTAGCCGCTGTAATTGGTGGCAGCTTGGGCGGTATGCAGGCATTACAATGGACAATCTCCTACCCAGAGCGCATCAAACATGCTTTAATAATAGCTGCCGCACCCAACCTCACCGCACAAAATATGGCGTTTAATGAAGTGGCGCGACAAGCCATTATTACCGACCCGGAGTTTTACAATGGCAATTACTACGCTCACAATACTGTGCCACGCAGAGGGTTACGTATAGCGCGTATGCTTGGGCACATCACCTATTTAAGCGATGACGCGATGGGCGAGAAATTCGGTCGCAAACTTAAAGATAAAATCAAATATAGCTTTGACGTAGAATTTGAAATGGAATCGTACCTGCGCTACCAAGGCGATAAATTCGCCGGCGAGTTCGATGCTAATACTTATCTACGGATGACGCGCGCACTGGATTATTATGATCCTGCACTAGAATCCGGTGGCGATTTAAGCAAAGCCTTGAACAATGTTAAAGCACAATTTTTAGTAGTTTCATTCACTAGCGATTGGCGTTTTTCACCCGAGCGTTCACGCGAAATTGTGAAAGCCTTGTTGGATAATGAGCTGGCCGTGAGTTATGCGGAAGTTACCGCCCTACATGGCCACGACGCGTTTTTGATGCCAGACGCGCATTACCACAACATTTTGCGCAGTTATTTACATAAAGTTGAAGTTTAAATGCAAAATATTGTAAATATTACAAAATATAGACAAGACTTTTCAATAATTGCAGGCTGGGTTGGATTTGCCTCAAAAGTACTTGATTTGGGTTGCGGCGATGGCACACTGCTGACTTACTTACGTGACAGTATGGAAGTGAAAGGTTATGGTGTAGAAAAAGATGATGCGAACTGGCTCGCCTGTTTGCAGAACGGCACCAACGTCATTCAAATGGACCTAGAGGACGGTTTGTCTGGCTTTGAAGACCAATCATTTGACACCGTCATACTCTCGCAAACCCTGCAGGCCATGCACAAAACCGAAGAAATTGTACAAGAGATGCTGCGTGTGGGACACGAAATAATTGTCACTTTCCCTAATTTCGGCTATTGGCGCAACCGCATTCAAATTACTGGCGGACGCATGCCGGTGTCTAAAACCTTGCCATATCAATGGTACGACACACCCAATGTACATCTCTGCACTATTAATGATTTTGACAAATTTTGTAAAAATCACAAAATAACCATATTGGAACGTAAAGTTATTACCGATGGCAATGAAGTGGGGTTTTTGCCCAATTTATTGGGTAATTTGGCGATGTATCGGTTAAAAGCGCGTTAGTGTCTAGCAAAACCTTTATCTGGCAATCGCTTATAAGCAAGAAGATGCTTATTTGCATTTTTACTGGCTTCAGTTCAGGTCTTCCACTGTATATTTTGATTAGCCTGCTACCTGCGTGGTTGCGTTCTGAAGGTGTAAATCTCAAATCCATTGGTTTATTCGCTTTAATTAATCTACCATTTACCTGGAAGTTTTTATGGGCTCCGCTATTCGATCGCTACACCCCACCTCTCGGCCGCAGGCGAGGCTGGCTTCTGATTTCGCAGTTATTATTGCTGATTTCTATTCCTCTTTTTGGCGCATTTAATCCTAAGGTGGACATTTGGACGATTGCCTATTTAGCCACTGCAGTGGCATTTTTTAGTGCTTGTCAGGACATTGTATTAGATGCCTATCGCCGTGAACTGCTGATAGATGAAGAACTGGGGTTAGGCAACGCTGTGCATGTGAATGCGTACAAAATTGCAGGCCTAGTACCAGGCTCACTCTCGCTCATTTTGGCGGATCACATGGCGTGGAGCAGCGTGTTTATTATCACTGCCTTGTTTATGTTGCCCGGATTAATCATGACGTTACTTGTAACAGAGCCTATGTTCAAAAATGGCGCCCCAAAAACGCTACGGGCCGCTCTGATAGAGCCTTTTACTGAATTTATTCACCGTAACGGTATTCAAACCGCATTACTAGTTTTGGCATTTATTTTTATGTATAAATTGGGTGATAGCATGGCCACGGCACTAGCAACCCCGTTTTATTTGGATATGGGGTTTAGTAAAACCGAAATTGGCGTAATCGCTAAAAATGCTGGCTTGTGGCCAAGCGTGATTGGTGGCCTTTTGGGTGGTGTGTGGATGTTTAAACTCGGCATCAACCGCGCACTATGGATATTTGGCGCCGTGCAGATGGTCGCCATTTTAGGATTTGCGTGGCTTGCAAATGTTGGCCACAGCCTACTTTGGCTGGGTATTGTGATTGGTATTGAGGCGCTTGGCGTTGGTCTTGGCACAGCCGCTTTTGTGGCCTATATTGCCCACACCACGCACCCGCTTTACACCGCTACACAATTTGCCTTATTCACCAGTTTGGCCGCAGTGCCGCGCACCTTTGCCAATGCGGCGACTGGCTATATGGTTGAAAATTTAGGCTGGTTTAAATTCTTTATTTTGTGCTTTATTTTGGCGATTCCTGGCATGCTACTTCTACTTAAAATAGCACCGTGGAATGCAACTGCAAAAGAAATCAGGAACTTGATGTAAGGTTTTCTCAATTTAGGCGACTAATGAGTTGCTTTAAAGAGAATAGCCATGCCTTTATCGAGTAAGTTTTTGTTTGCATTCAGTCTGTTCAACCTGGCCGTGCAGCCTGCCAGTGCCGCCGAATGCACCTCCAAAAGCGGCATACAAACCGTACCCCTATTGGAGCTTTATACTTCAGAAGGTTGCAGCAGCTGCCCACCTGCCGAAAGATGGTTAAGCGGTTTGACACCTGACCCCAGCAAAGTAGTTTCCCTGGCTTTTCATGTCGATTATTGGGATTACATCGGCTGGAAAGACCCATTTGCAAATACCAAATTTAGCGATAGGCAGCGCAAAACTGCTGCTTTCAGCGGAGCAACTTATGTTTACACACCCCAATTTGTGATGAATGGCCGCGACTTTAGAAGTGCAGATAATCCACACTTAAATCAAGTAATCTCAAACAGCCATAAGCTGGCTTCAAGAGCTAAATTAAGCTTAAGCGCGGTGATTCAAACCAATGGCGAAATTGTCTTAAAAGCCAGCTCCCAAGCGGTAAAACCAGCAGATATTAAAAATAGCAATGTGTTTGTGGCGATTTATGAAAACAAACTTGTCAGCCAAGTGAAGGCCGGCGAAAACAATGGCCGTGAGCTGAAACATGATTATGTGGTACGCGAATTTTTTGGTGCATACCCAATGTACAGCCCAATCAATAATCAAAACGAATTTAACAAAAACTTTACGTTAAACCAAGCGTGGAGAAACCGCGATGCGGGCGCAGTGATTTTTGTGCAGAACAACCAAACCGGTGAGATTTTACAAAGCTTGGCGCTGAAGTTTTGTAATAGCTAACTCTCATACCACGCATTTATTGTTTAACCTATTGCCTTATGATGCAGGCTTAGAGAGCCTTACAAATCGATTGCTTTTGCAATGAAAATTGTGTGGTTTACCTGAAGCTAAGAATATGTTGCAGAAATTAATCCCTCATTCAACCAACTCGATAAAGACTGAGCCGTTTGCAAGGTAGCCACTTCTTCTGAAGCGTTTTCATGTAGTTTTTCAAAAATTAAACCAAAGCTGCCGCCTGAGATTGCCGATTGAATAGCGGCATATTCTGTCGCATCTAATGAGCGAAAATGAGAGTTCAACCCTGACTTTAAGTTTAAGCCCTGTCGCCTGATCAAGCATGGCTCATCTGTGATATCAATTACTGTTGGCGCCTCATTTTTATCTAGCGCAACCCATATTTGCTAGATATTCCACCGTAAAGGCAGTATGTATAGCGATGGATGAAACCTAAATTTCAACGCGGCCCAGTTCTTAAGCGGAATTACCGCTAAATCTTGTGAAGATAGTATTGAAGCATCTTCAGCATCAAATGCCAGATTTAACGCCCATTCGAAAGCTGCCATTTCTGCTGCAATCGGATGCTGCGGCAGTGTATGTTGTAAATGCGCCCTTACCTACTTTTGATGACGATTCATTAGACATTTCCATTCCTCTCGAGAGTTCTATTTAACAAAATACTATGTAACTTTGTAGTTATACAAAGTAGTCACACGAATTAGTTGTGAAGAAATTAAATGCCTTACATTTATTTTAAAAAATCAGATACTATCAAATAAATCAATCAATTTTCACCGATAATCCACAATCAAAGGTGCGTGATCACTAAAGCGTTGTTCTTTGTAAATGCTTGTACTAATAGCTCTTGCTGCTAAATCAGGCGTTGCCACTTGATAATCGAGACGCCACCCCACGTTTTTTTCATATGCCGCGCCTCGGTTGCTCCACCATGTATAACATTCGTCCGTGGTTGCTGGGTGCAACCTACGGTACACATCAACCCAGCTCACACGATTAAACAAATCAGTCAGCCAAGCACGTTCCTCAGGCAAAAAACCTGAATTTTTTTTATTGCCTTTGTAATTTTTTAAATCTATTTCCTGATGCGCTATATTCCAATCGCCACAAATAACTACTTCACGACCATTGTTTGCGAGTGCTTCCAAATGCGGCATGATACGAGCCATGACACTAAACTTAAACGCTTGTCTCTCTTCGCCGCTTGAACCCGAAGGCAAATAAAGTGAAACTACGCTCAAATTCCCAAATTGAGCTTCAATATAACGACCTTCACTATCAATATCCGCAATGCCTAGACCTTCAATCACCGCATCTGGCTTGGTCTTGCAGTAAATGCCCACGCCACTATAACCTTTTTTCTCAGCATAATGAAAATAGCCGTAATAACCCGCAGGCGCCAGCATTTCTGCCGTCATATCGTTTGCCTGCGCCTTGATTTCCTGCAAGCAAATTACATCAGCTTGGCTATCTTGCATCCAAGCATAAAAACCTTTGTTTGCTGCAGAACGGATTCCGTTCAAATTCGCAGTTATAATGCGCATTATTGTCCTTAAAATCGATTTATTATGACCCACTTAAGCCAAGAGTTTATCGCATTATCAGTCAAAAAACAGGTGCTAAAATTTGGTGAATTCAAAACTAAAGCTGGCCGCCTAAGCCCTTATTTCTTTAATGCTGGCATGTTTAATGATGGTGAAAGTTTATTAAAACTTGGCGAATTCTACGCCGAAAGTATAAAGAAATCAGGTATTCAGTTCGACATGCTATTTGGCCCTGCCTATAAAGGCATCACTTTAGCGGCAAGTATTGCCATCGCGTTTGCCAAAAATGGTCACAATTTACCTTACGCATACAATCGTAAAGAGGCCAAGGACCATGGTGAAGGTGGCGTAATCGTAGGAGCACCATTACAAGGCCGAGTGCTCATTATCGACGACGTGATTTCAGCAGGCACTTCAGTGCGAGAATCCATAGATTTAATTCGACAACATGGCGCAGCGCCTTGCGGTATAGCGATTGCCCTAGATAGACAAGAAAAAGGCTTAGGCGAACTTTCAGCAGTGCAAGAGGTTGAAACCTTGCATCACTTACCAGTATGCGCTATCGCCAATTTAAAAGATTTATTAGAATTCGTGTCAAATCAACAAGATATGGCACAACATTTGCTTGCAATTCAGCATTATCGTCAACACTATGGTGTGAATGTTTAAATGCAAAAAATTATTTTTAATTTGGTAGCAATTATATTTTTAGTCTATGGCTCCGCTTATGCAGACAGCAATAAAATCGTCAAGTGGGTTGATAGTAACGGCGTAACGCATTATGGTGACAAATTGCCTCCACAAGAGGCTGGCCGCAATAATGCTGAAATGAATGCCCAGGGCATGGTGTTAAAACGAAACAATATAACAGACAAAAAAAGTGATGTTTCAGATCAACAGAAACTTGACCAAGAACGTAAAGACAATATCTTATTAGCTTCCTATACTAAGGATGAAGAAATTGATTTGGCGCGTGATCGCAATATGCAAATGGACCAAGCCTCATTGCAGGCACTTACTCAACAAAAAGCAAATATAGCCAGCAGAACTGCTCGCAACAACGAAACAGCGCAGAGTTTCCGTGCCCGCAACAAACCTATACCCGCTTATTTAAGCGAAGAGCTCAAACAATCGCAGGCCGAATCTGCCAGAATTGACAAACAAATCGCACAACGAAATTTGAATATGGAAGCCACGCGTAAACGCTATGCTGAAGATAAAGAAAGATTTATCGCATTAAAACAACCGACTAACGTTAATTCCGGGACGGTTCCATTAGAGGCCACACTCACCACGGCGCCGACCGCTGCAGGTTCAACCTCACCTAATCGACCCACAAAGAAGTAAGCTTGTTAATGTTAGTTAGCGAGTTTTTTCTTTAAGAGTTCATTCACCTGCGCTGGATTGGCTTTGCCTTTTGAGGCTTTCATAGCCTGACCTACAAGTGCATTGAAGGCCTTCTCTTTACCCGCCTTAAACTCATCAACCATGGCTCGATTAGCTATGAGAACTTCATCAATAATGGATTCAATCGCGCCGCTATCGGATACTTGTTTTAGTCCAAGCCTTTCAATAGCCGCATCAACATCAGTTTCACCTGCCCACATCGCCTCAAATACTTGCTTGGCGGCGTTGTTAGAAATGGTGTTGTCCTGAATACGCTTCAGTAATTGTGCTAAATGCGTTTCATTAACGGGTGAATCAGCAATGGTTTTTTCTTCCGCATTCAACTTAGCTGAAACACTACCCATTATCCAGTTAGCGCACAGTTTAGCGGCGTAAGCTTCTGTAGATGGAATTTCTGGAGATATTAAAATATCAATACCATGTGATAGCAATTTTCCAACCGCATTTACGAAGTAGTTCGTCATTCCCCGTGAAGTTGTCAATGAGCTTGCATCGTAACTAGAAAGTGCATATTGCTCTTCAAAACGCGCCTTCATCACTTCCGGCAGTTCTGGCATTTCCGCTTTCACGCGCGCTTTGTCAGCTTCGGTCACTTCTAATGGCAGCAAATCTGGGTCAGGGAAGTAGCGGTAATCATTGGCTTCTTCCTTGCTGCGCATAGCGCGGGTCTCGCCAGTATCTGGATTAAACAGCACCGTGGCCTGATGAATAGTGCCGCCATCTTCCAATGTTTCGATTTGCCAGCGCGTTTCATATTCAATCGCTTGTTGCATGAATTTGAATGAGTTTAAATTCTTAATCTCGCGCCGCGTTCCCAGTTTATCGGTACCTTTGGGGCGAACTGACACGTTCACATCGCAGCGAAAACTGCCTTCTTGCATATTGCCATCGCAAATGTCTATCCATTGCACTAGTTCGTGTAGCTTTTTAGCATAGGCCACAGCCTCTGCCGCAGAGCGCATATCTGGCTCTGTCACAATCTCTAACAATGGCGTACCAGCGCGATTAAGGTCTATTCCACTCATGCCTTCAACAACGCCATGCACCGATTTACCTGCATCTTCTTCCAAATGAGCGCGAGTGATATTAATAATTTTTTCATACGCAGCATTTTTGCCTACTGCCGGTACTTGAATCGTTACCTCGCCTTTACCCACCACAGGTAATTCATACTGACTGATTTGGTAACCCTTAGGTAAATCCGGGTAAAAATAATTTTTACGTGCAAACACAGAGCGAGGTGCGATTTTAGCATTGATTGCAAGCCCAAATTTGATTGCGCATTCCACAGCCTTTCTATTTAAAACGGGCAATACGCCTGGCAAGGCAATACTCACCTCATCCGCTTGAGTATTAGGTTCTGCACCATATTTAATTGATGCGCCACTAAAAATTTTAGTATTGGTTTTTAATTGAGTATGGGTTTCTAACCCAATGACGACTTCCCATTCCATCATTCAATTCCTTGTGGCATATGTGTATGCCAATTCGTCACTTGCTGATAAGCATGGGCAACATTAAGCATACGCGCCTCATCAAAATAATTCCCCATGAGCTGCAGTCCAACGGGCAAGCCTTTATCGAAGCCTGCTGGAATACTCATGCCCGGCAAACCCGCCAAATTAGTAGCGATGGTGTACACATCTTGTAAATACATGGCGACAGGATCATCCGCTTTTTCACCTGCCTTGAACGCTGTTGAAGGTGCCGTAGGACCCATAATAATGTCACATTTTTTAAATGCCTGCTTGAAGTCATCTGCGATCAAATGGCGAATTTTCTGAGCTTTAAGGTAATAAGCATCGTAATAACCAGCGCTTAATACATAAGTACCAATCAAAATGCGGCGTTTGACTTCTGCCCCAAAACCTTCGGCGCGGCTTTTGCAGTACATATCCATCAAATCGTTATATTCCGCTGCACGATGCCCATAACGCACACCATCATAGCGCGATAAGTTAGAACTGGCTTCGGCTGGCGCGAGCACGTAATATACCGGGATGGAAAGCTTGGTATTGGGCAGCGAAATTTCTACCGTTTCTGCCCCCAGTTTGCGATATTCGGCAATGGCATCTTGCACTACTTTTGCTACGCAAACATCCAAGCCGTCGGCAAAATACTCTTTAGGAAGGCCAATTTTAAGACCCTTTAACGGCTGCGCCGCTTGCATATTCTCTAAGCCACGAGTGTAATCCTCTTTGGGCCGATTCAGGCTTGTAGAATCACGCTCATCAAAACCCGCCATCACGTTCAGCATCATTGCGCAATCTTCGGCACTTTTCGCCATCGGCCCGGCTTGGTCAAGTGAAGAAGCGAATGCAATCATGCCGTAACGCGACACCAATCCATAAGTAGGCTTTAAGCCAGTAAAGCCGCAAAGTGAGGCGGGTTGACGTATAGAACCACCAGTATCAGTGCCTGTGGCCGCTGCGCAAAGACGCGCAGCTACTGCTGCAGCACTGCCTCCGCTACTGCCACCAGGCACACGCTCGAAATCCCAAGGATTTTTCACGCCACCAAAATGTGAAGTCTCATTAGATGAACCCATGGCGAATTCATCCATATTGGTTTTGCCCAAATTGACTGCACCTGCCGCATCGAATTGGCTAATCACATGCGCATCGTAAGGCGCAATAAAATTGGCCAGCATTTTTGAACCACAACTGGTACGCCAACCTTTGGCACAAAAAATATCTTTTTGAGCGAAGGGAATCCCTGTTAAGGGCTCGGTATTGCCGGCAGTAATGCGCTCATCAGCTGATTTAGCTTGCGCAAGAGTTTTGGCTTCGTCCAAAGAAACGTAGGCATTAATGCTGGGATTAAACTGATTAATGCGATTTAGAAAAGTTTGCGTCATTTCAACGCTGGAAACTTCTTTTTTAGCCAGCATTTGGCTAAGCTTTTTTAGGCTGCAGTTTATCATGTTATTTCTTATTCAATCACTTGCGGCACAAGATACAGGCCATCTTGCGTTGCAGGTTCGTTTGAACCATTTCCAATGGCTGGGGCATTTTTTTGAAACTCTTCGCGCTGATTGATTTGGGTCACCTCATCTTCGCGTAAACGCTGCACTACATCTTGCGAGTGCGACATCGGCGTAATGCCGGCGGTATCGACTGCCTGCATCTGTTCGATTAAGCCTAAAATACCAGATAGTTTTGTAAGTGTTGCGACGGCTTCTTGCTCGTTAATTTCAAGTCGTGCCAGATGCGCTATGCGTTTAATATCGGTGATGTTGAGTGCCATGACAAATTTTCAATTTTTTATTTAAAACAATTTTAGCCTGTTTGTAACTTTGTTTGTAACAATGTGTAAATGCATCTTAATTTTAGCAGCGAAATACGTTATTATACCTTGATTTTAAGGTATGCCTTTAGTTGCTGATTAAGACATACAAACGTTTGCGCAAGCACAGGATAAACAATATGTTTGGTTTCATAAGTAGTTATTTTTCAAATGATTTGGCAATTGATTTAGGCACGGCCAATACTCTTATATATGCTAGAGGTAGAGGCATTGTACTTGATGAACCTTCAGTAGTGGCCATCCGCTTAGAAGGTGGCCCTAATGGCAAAAAAGTGTTGTTAGCCGTAGGTACAGATGCCAAAGGCATGCTTGGTCGGGCACCTTCTAATATTCAGGCAATCCGTCCAATGAAAGATGGTGTGATTGCTGACTTTACCGTTACCGAGCAAATGCTCAAATTTTTTATCCGCAAAGTGCATGACTCACGCTGGTTTTCACCCAGTCCGCGCATTATTATTTGTGTGCCAGTAGGCTCTACTCAAGTAGAACGCCGGGCGATCAAAGAATCAGCTGAACGCGCTGGGGCTAAACAAGTATTTTTGATTGAAGAACCAATGGCTGCAGCAATTGGTGCAAATATGCCAGTAGCAGAAGCCACGGGCTCGATGGTGGTGGATATTGGCGGAGGAACAACCGAAGTCGGCGTAATTTCTCTTGGTGGCATTGTATATGCAAAATCTGAGCGTGTAGGCGGGGACAAATTTGACCAGGCGATTATTGATTACATTCGCCGCAATTACGGCATGCAAATTTCTGAACCTACTGCGGAAGCCATCAAAAAGAAAATCGGTTCCGCTTTCCCAGGCTCTGAAGTATTAGAAATGGAAGTAACTGGTCGCAACTTGGCCGAAGGCCTGCCACGTAAATTTACCATTTCAAGCAACGAGATTTTAGAGGCTTTGACCGAGCCTCTTAATGCAATTGTAGGAGCAGTGAAATCTGCGCTCGAGCAAACCCCACCTGAATTAGGTGCAGATATTGCTGAAAAAGGTATGGTGCTGACAGGCGGTGGTGCGCTATTACGTGATTTAGACAGATTACTAGTCGAAGAAACTGGGTTACCAGTCATTGTGGCTGAAGACCCGCTTACTTGCGTTGCCCGAGGTTGTGGTCGCGCCTTAGAGGAAATGGATAAATTAGGTAACGTTTTCGCGAATGAATAATCCTTTTTTATCCTACCAATTCAACCTATCAAGTTGGCATGCTTAAAGGTGTTCATCAAAAACTAGAAGCACAACAAACCCCAGCTTTTTTCGTTCGCGGCCCTAGTCCATTTTCTCGCATGGTGTTTTTCTGCGCGCTATCTGTCAGCATTATGGCAATAGATGCGCGCTTAAATTATCTCTCCCATGTACGGCAAGCATTTATCGCTGCATTGCATCCATTGGAAGTGCTAGCAAACGCACCTAGTGAGTGGTATCGCAATATCAATAAATATTTCTCAGTACACAATCAATTGGTGCAAGAAAATTATGCGCTAAAGCAACAAGCGTTTGAGCACCAAGTAATGTTGCAGCGATTAAGCACTATCCAGGCTGAAAATGTACATCTTCGTAGTTTATTAAATGGTGATATCCCCATTCAGCCCAAAGCAGTACTCGGCGAAATTTCGCACATGGGACGAGATCCCTTCACTCACACCGTGGTGGTTAATCGTGGCAGTCAGCACAACATTAAAGCAGGACAAGCAGTAGTTGATTCTAATGGCGTGATTGGTCAAGTAACTCGCGTATATCCTTTTACTAGCGAAGTCACTCTCATTACTGATAAAGAACTATCAATTCCAATTCAAATCGAGCGCAACCAATTACGTGCCATTGCCTTTGGAGAGGGTAATAACACTTTAGACATTCCTTATCTGCCAGCTAATGTTGATATTAAAGTAGGTGATAAATTAGTAACATCTGGCATTGATGGTGTCTATCCTGCTGGCTTGGCAGTGGCTACCGTAACAAAAATAGAACAAAACTCGGAGTCGCCTTTCGCTAAAATTGTCAGCACGCCAGTAGCTGGTGTAAGCAATCACTTACAGCTTTTATTGCTAGAGTTACCTGAGGCAAAAGAAAGTGACAAGCCCCAGACTGCCTCTGCAGAGGTAATCGAACATAAAAAAGACAATGTAAACCTCAATAAAAATAAGGCCAAAACAAATGCGACACACTAGCCTTGTTACTGTATATCTAACTTTTTTAATCGCAATGTTATGCCAACTTTTTCCTTGGGTCGGTCAAGGTATTATTTTTCGTCCAGATTTTATGTTGGTAGTGCTTTTGTATTGGCTGTTACGTGCACCTAACATTTGCAACGTAGGAACCGCTTGGTTCGCGGGCTTGTTAGTTGACCTAGCCACAGGCAGTTTGCTTGGCCAGCACGCATTAAGTTTTAGCATCACTGCATTTGTCGCTTTAAGTTATCAGCGTCGATTAGTATTGTTTAACTCTTGGCAACTTACAGGTTACGTATTTGCATTATTAATAATCGAACGTGTAATCATACTACTGCTTAAATTATTTGAGGGCAACGAAAACCCCGGTTGGCATTATTTCTGGCCAATTGTTACAGGCTTACTGTTGTGGCAATTGATGACATTGATGTTTGGCGAACTCACACGTCCAAAAACTAAATAACATTTGGCACGTCCTAAATAATGAAATCTAGCCGCGAACTTAAAAACTACCAAAACGAACAGCACAATTTTAAAGTAAGACTGGGTGTACTTGGATTATTGGTTCTAATCACTTTCAGTTTACTAGCGATGCGTTTTTATTATTTACAAATTAAACGCTACGATTATTACCAAACGCTTGCCGAAAATAATCGTATCTCAATTGTGCCAATTACGCCCAATCGCGGTCTAATCTCAGATAGAAATGGAGTAGTATTTGCGCATAATTTTTTTGTATATACATTAGAAATTACGCCTTCTAAAATAGATAATTTAGAAACTACCATCTCAGAAATCGCAAAATTAGTAGAAGTTAGCCCTACTGATCTTAAACGCTTTAACAAGCAAAAAGCAGAAAGCCATAACTTTGAGAGCATTCCGATACGCACTCACCTGAACGAAGTTGAAGCCGCCAGATTTGCAGTCAATCGATATCGCTTTCCTGGGGTCGAGCTCAAATCTCGACTTTTTCGCCATTACCCCTTAGGAAAGCTTGGCTCACACATGGTGGGATATATCGGTCGCATCAATGATAAAGATCTCGAAGATTTGGACGATGCCGACCTTCTTTCTAACTACAAGGGTTCTGACCATATTGGCAAAAGCGGCATAGAACAATCCTATGAATCGGCATTACACGGCACCACAGGTTTCCAACAAGTTGAAATTGATGCCGATGGTAGAGCTGTGCGCGTTCTTTCAAGCCAAGCCCCCATCTCTGGCAATAACCTTATCCTATCTGTAGATAGCAAATTACAAGAAATCGCTGAAACCGCCTTTGGTGAACATAGAGGGGCATTAGTAGCTATTAAACCAAGTACTGGCGAAGTGTTAGCTTTTGTCAGCATGCCCACTTTCGACCCTAATTTATTTGTAGACGGCATTGATTTTGACAGTTGGGATTCACTAAATAACTCATTAGATAAACCGCTTATTAATCGCCCCTTGCGAGGAATTTATCCCCCAGGCTCAACTTTTAAGCCTTTCTCGGCATTGGCTGGACTGGAAGCCGGCATACGTCAACCCCCTTTTAGTATTTACGATAACGGCTTCTTTACCTTGCCAAACAGCACTCACAGATACCGCGACTGGAAACCAGGAGGACATGGCAAAGTTGATATGCGTCGAGCTATTACCATTTCATGTGATACTTTTTTTTACGGCTTAGCCATGGAATTAGGCATTGAAAGACTCACAAATTTTGTGCGCCACTTTGGTTTTGGCCAAAAAAGTGGAGTAGATATTTCTGGCGAAATTGCTGGCTTACTGCCCACGCCAGAGTGGAAAATGCGCCGCTACAAACAACCTTGGTATATGGGCGAAACAGTGATTGCAGGAATTGGCCAAGGATATACACTAGTCACACCTATGCAATTAGCACAAGCTACTGCTATTTTGGCCAATAAAGGTGTAGCCATGCGTCCACATTTAGTAGCAGCAATTACAGACACTAAAACAGGCGCGACTAGCCTCACTAAAGAAATTGTGAACGAAAAAATACCGCTGGACGAAAAAAATCTGGAAATCGTTAGGCTCGGTATGATAGATGTAACCTTGCCCGGTGGCACAGCGGCTAGCGTAGGCGCTAATGCTACCTATAGCATTGCAGCAAAAACTGGCACGGCACAAGTAGTAGGCATTAAACAAAACGAGAAATACAATGCAAATGCCATAGACGAACGTCACCGTGATCATGCTTTGTTTATTGCTTATGCCCCAGCCGAAGAACCTAAAATTGCACTTGCCGTGATTGTAGAAAACGGTGGCCATGGCGGCTCAGCGGCGGGCCCAATTGCGCGTAAAGTTATGGATTATTATTTGCTCGGCAAATTACCGGCAATTGAACCAACTTCAGAATCATTACAAATAACAAAGCCAAATAATGCTGCAGCCCCTATTAAACCAATTGAAAATGCACCAGAGGATGAACACTTTGACTGAGAAAAACCATGATTAGCCAGCTTTTACAAGGCTTGTTTAAGCATATAGACTCATTTTTGATGGGTTGTCTGTTATTTACGATTCTGGTCGGTTTATTTGTATTGTATAGCGCATCAGGGCATAGCTTTGAACGAGTCAGCTCGCAACTAATCAATATAGCAGTTGCACTAATCATCATGTGGCTCATAGCCAGCATACAGCCGCAATTTCTTGAGCGTGTTGCAGTGCCCGTTTACTTATTGGGCGTTATTTTGCTAATAGGTGTAGCCCTCTTTGGTGATGTTAGTCACGGTGCGCGCCGCTGGCTGAATTTAGGTATTACTAAAATTCAACCTTCCGAAATTATGCGTATTGCCGTGCCTTTGATGCTGGCCTGGTTTTTTGCTAAGCGCGAAGCAAGTCCGCGCATTAAAGACTTTGTGATTGCGACTGCGTTATTACTGATTCCGGTAGCTCTAATCATCAAACAACCTGATTTAGGGACGGCTTTGCTGGTTAGCGCATCAGGATTTTTTGTGATTTTCTTAGCGGGCTTGAGCTGGCGCTTTCTACTTGGTGGTATAGTTCTAACGGGTGCTCTCATGCCCGTTTTTTGGTCAATGTTGCATGATTATCAAAGAAAAAGGATCGAAATCCTAATCGACCCATCTCAAGACCCGTTAGGCGCCGGATATCACACCATACAAGCGACAATCGCGCTGGGTTCTGGCGGTATGACAGGCAAAGGCTGGCTAAATGGCACACAAGCACAACTCGATTTTTTACCGGAACGCACCACTGATTTTATCTTTGCAGTTTTTGGCGAAGAATTTGGCATGGCAGGCAATTTAATATTGCTGCTACTATTTAGCTTGATTATCGCGCGTGGATTGGTAATTGCCGCAGAAGCCAAAAGCACGTTTACTCGATTACTTGCAGGCAGCATTACTCTAACATTTTTTACTTATGCTTTTGTGAACATGGGTATGGTCAGCGGTCTTTTGCCTGTGGTCGGCGTCCCCTTGCCGCTAATTAGCTACGGTGGCACGTCTATGGTAACCTTGCTACTCAGTTTTGGTATATTAATGAGCATACAAACCCATAAAAAACTAGTCGCTTCAGGATAAACTATCCTTAGACTAAGTAATTACAAGTTGAGAATTACAAAATGAACAAACAGACCTATTTGATTTTATTTTGCTGTATCTATTTAGTTTCTTGCGGTGGGGGAAAAGCTATTAAGCCGACACCTACTGCACCTTCTGCTACAGCAACGAAACCTGGTGGCTATTATCTAGACGATGGTCCAGGTGACAACCCCCCCAAAGATATAGACAGTATTCCAAACGCTGTCCCAAAAAAAGAACCGCTACTTGAGCGTGCCAACAAACCCTATAAGGCACTTGATATGGTTTATACCCCCATGACCAGCTATCAGCCTTACAAACAAAGCGGTGTAGCCTCTTGGTATGGCAAACGCTATCATGGTAAAAATACTTCCAGTGGCGAAGTATATGACATGTACAGCATGTCAGCGGCACATACTACATTGCCATTACCTAGCTACGTCAAAGTCACCAACCCTGCCAATGGCCGTTTTGTGGTCGTACGTGTTAATGACAGAGGCCCTTTTAAAAGTGATCGAATCATCGATCTGTCATACGCGGCAGCCTATAAACTACGCTTCTCAACACAAGGCAGTACTTTTGTACAAGTGGAGGCCATCGATGCGAGTAATACATCTCCAAGCTATATCGCCAGTTACACACTACCTGCTGCTACGGCACCAGTTTCAACGATTACACCAATTGCAACGGCCACACCTAATACAAATCAAGTAGTCACTACAAGACCCATCAGTCCACCCGCAGTTAGCAACAACTCTAACGCCCACGTGACGCAATACTTTGTACAAGCAGGTGCGTTTAAAAATGAAGTCAACGCTGAATCACTCGTTAAGAAACTCCAAAGCCTTGGTATTGAACAAAATGCCAGTATTAACAAAGTGTATAATAATGGCCTTTATCGTTTAAAACTTGGGCCTTATGACAACAAACAAGAGGCCGATCAAATTGCTACAAGTATTCTGAAACAACTTAATCTTTCCACTATCACAACGAATCAATAACTGACTTCTTAACTTATGCGCTTACCTTTTTGTATTACATTGTTTATTTCTTTACTCATGTCGCCATTTTTAGGATGGGCAGCACAAATTGCTCCACCACCTGCTTTAGCTGTAAAAGCCTATTTATTAGAAGATTTTAATAGCAGTAGTATTATTGCATCATCTAAAAAAGATGAGCGCATTGAACCCGCATCGCTCACCAAGATTATGACCGCCTATATCACATTTGACGCGATTCACCATGGCCATTTAAAACTTGACCAAACACTACCAGTGAGTGAAAAAGCCTGGAAAACCGAAGGCTCCAAGATGTTTATTGAACCCAATACGCCCGTGACAGTTGATGAATTATTGCATGGAATGATTATTCAATCTGGCAATGACGCCTCAATTACTTTGGCAATAGGCGTGGCAGGAACAGAAGAACAATTTGCTGAAATGATGAACAACCAAGCCGTGAAACTAGGCTTAACCAATACCCACTTTATGAATGCGACTGGCTTGCCAGATAAAAACCACTATACTACGGCTAATGATTTAGCCATTTTAGCAAGCGCTTTGATCCGTGACTTTCCACAGGAATATAAACGACTTTATTCTGTTAAAGAATACACTTACAACAAAATCACTCAACCCAATCGCAACCGTCTGCTATGGCTAGATCCCGCTGTTGACGGCATGAAAACGGGACATACCGATACGGCTGGCTATTGCCTAATCGCATCCTCAAAACGTGATAGTTTCCGCCTAGTTTCAGTGGTACTAGGTGCCGAAACAGAGGCCATGCGCATCTCTGAAAGCCAAAAATTACTCAATTATGGCTTTCAATTTTACGAGTCCACTTTAGTTTACAAACAATCGCAAACTATCAACACTTTGCATGTTTATAAAGGCCAGAACAAAACTGTAGCCGCCACAGTCGCTAAAGATTATTATTTAACCTTACCTAAGGGTGACTACACACGTTTGAAAGTTAGTATGACCAGCCAAAAACCCTTAATCGCACCTATAAAAGCAGGGCAGGAAATCGGGAAAATAAGGTTCACTCTAGATGGAAAAATTATCGGCGAACAAAAGCTAGTCGCCGCTGTTGCTGTAGATGAAGCTGGCTTTTTCGGTAGAATGCTAGATAGCATTAGATTGCTTGTTCAGTAGCACTATTATGGTAATTGACAATCCAATTGAAACAAATGGAATACCTCAAGAAACGCTAATCGAGTTTCCTTGCGACTTTCCCATTAAAGTTATGGGTGAAACACATGAGGATTTTTCCAGTGAAATGATTAAAACCATTCAAGTGCTTAGCCCAAATTTTGATGCAAGCCAAATCGAAATACGTGGCAGTTCAGGCGGCAAATATATCAGCCTTACTTGCACAGTACATGTAGCATCTAAACCGCAATTGGACGATATCTATCGCGCACTTACAAGCCATAAAATGATAAAAGTCGTGCTTTAATATTTTTTACTATGGCAGTCATCAGCCAAGATCTGGGCCTCACCGATTATCAAAATACTTTGCAAGCCATGCAGGCCTTCACTGCTGGCCGCACGGCACAAACTCCTGATGAATTATGGCTCACAGAGCATAATAGCGTTTATACGCTTGGCTTGAATCGCAAAAATATACGCTTTCCTAGCAATGATATTCCAGTTATTTTAGTTGATAGAGGCGGAAAAATTACCTATCACGGTTTAGGTCAAGTCGTAATATATTTGCTTATCGACTTAAAACGTCGCCAGTTGAATGTTCGGCAACTCGTTAATAACATGGAAGCGAGTATCATTGAGTTATTGGCACAATATCAAGTTGAGGCTGTTGCTAAAACAGAAGCCCCAGGCGTGTACATTCAAGCAGATGGTAAGCATAAAAAAATCGCGTCACTGGGTCTGCGTTTAAAAAATAATTACTGTTATCATGGGCTAAGTTTGAATGTGGATATGGACTTATCCCCATTTGAAGCTATTGACCCATGCGGCTATGCAGGACTAGAAGTGACGCAAACCAAAGACATAGGCATTTGCCAAACACCGCAACAAATAGGCGAAAATCTATTAAAAATATTATTAGATAAATTCTACTAAAATCTTAACTTAATGGCCGAAATCATGATTAACAAATCAATTAACCTGCCCGCAAAAAAAGTTGCCGGCGTTAAAGAAATTGACGGCGCAAAAACTGCGCGTATTCCTATCAAAATAATTCCACAAGCTATTATGCTACGCAAGCCTGAATGGATACGCATGAGATTACCTGATTCATTACGCTTTCAAGAGATTAAACACGTATTGCGCGAAAATAATCTCCATACTGTTTGTGAAGAGGCGAGCTGCCCAAATATTGGTGAATGTTTTAGTGGAGGCACAGCCACATTTATGATTTTGGGTGATATTTGCACACGACGCTGCCCGTTTTGCGATGTTGCTCACGGAAAGCCGTTGCCACCGGACTCCGCAGAGCCTGAAAACTTGGCGCGTACTATTGCCCAAATGCAGCTTAAATATGTAGTTATCACCAGTGTTGATCGTGACGATTTAAAAGACGGCGGCGCACAACATTTTGTTGATTGCATTCACGCCGTACGTGAGCAATCACCAGACATCAAAATTGAGATTCTGGTGCCAGATTTCCGCGGAAGGTCAGAAGTTGCCTTAGAAATTTTGAGCAAAGCACCGCCTGATGTGATGAATCATAATTTGGAAACGGTGCCGCGACTTTATAAACAGGCGCGCCCAGGTTCTGACTATCAAAGCTCGCTTAATTTACTCAAAGCCTTCAGCGAAATATACCCATATATCCCCACCAAATCTGGCCTCATGCTGGGTTTGGGAGAAACTGATGATGAGATTTTACAGGTCATGCAGGATTTACGCGCTCATCAGGTCAGTATGCTCACGCTAGGCCAATATTTGCAGCCTAGCGTGCATCATTTACCTGTAATGCGCTATGTAGAACCCGCTATTTTTGATGCATTAAAGCAAAAAGCGGATACCATGGGCTTTAATAATGTTGCCAGTGGCCCCATGGTAAGAAGTAGCTATCACGCTGACTTACAGGCAAATCACATTGTTTAGGACAATTTAATGGTTCCACATTTAACCACCGCCCTTAGCGGCCCTCTACTTAACCTCGAAAAGCGCATGCTAGAGGCGATGCCGAAGATTGAACATTGGTTTCGCACTCAATGGCTGGAATACGCTTCTCCGTTTTATGCCAGCGTTGATTTACGCAACTCGGGCTTTAAACTTGCGCCTGTTGATACCAATCTGTTTCCGGGCGGTTTTAATAACCTTAACCCGGAGTTTTTAACTTTAAGCGTACAAGCAGCCATGGTGGCGATTGAAAAAATCTGCCCAGAAGCCCACCGATTACTCATCATTCCAGAAAATCATACCCGTAATACTTACTACCTCAGCAATGTGCTTGAATTGGTCAACATTATGAAAGCTGCGGGCCTAGAAGTGCGTGTTGGTAGCATTTCTCCCGAAATTGCCCAGCCTACTACACTACAAACGCATGATGGGCATAGCTTATTGCTGGAACCCATAGTACGTATTAACAACCGTATCAAGCTAATTAACAACGACCTAGGCGATTTTGATAGCTGTGCGATTTTACTTAATAACGATTTATCGGCAGGCATTCCAGATATTCTTAAAAATATTGAGCAAAATTTAATCCCTCCACTTCATGCGGGTTGGAGTACGCGCAGGAAATCACAACATTTTTCTGCTTATAACCGTGTAATCGCAGATTTTTCCAAGCTGTTAGAAATTGATGAATGGCTGCTTAACCCATACTTTGAAACCTGTGGCGAGATTGATTTTCACGCGCGCACAGGTGAAGAGTGCTTAGCCTTAAAAGTGGAACAATTGCTCGCCAAAATCAAAAATAAATATGTGCAATATGGTGTAACACAAGACCCATTTGTTATTGTAAAAGCCGATGCAGGTACCTATGGCATGGGAATTATGACAGTGAAATCTCCAGACGATGTACGTGATTTAAACCGTAAAGCTCGAAATAAAATGTCGGTAGTGAAAGAAGGTTTACAAGTTTCCGAAGTGATTATTCAAGAAGGTGTATATACTTTTGAGAGCATTAACGATGCAGTCGCTGAACCTGTAGTGTATATGATAGATCACTTTGTAATTGGCGGTTTTTACCGTGTGCACACAGGGCGCGGTATGGATGAGAATCTAAATGCTCCAGGCTCACATTTTGTGCCATTGGCATTTGAAAAACCTTGTACTTTACCAGATTGTACTGACGGGCCAGATACGTTGCCAAACCGCTTTTATGCCTATGGTGTAGTGGCTCGCTTGGCCTTATTAGCAGCCGCAATTGAATTACAAGAAAATGACCCGCTTAACCAGTAAATATAATGAAACTACTGTTCATTCTTGATCCACTGGATAGCTTAAAAAGCCATAAAGACACTAGCCTGGCCATCATGCGGGAAGCTGAAGCTAGAAGACACGAGTTATATATATGCAAGCAACATGATATATTTTTACGAAACGAAATAGTTAAAATTAAAGCCCATAAATTCCAGTTCACAACATCCCAGAACTGGTACGCATTAGTCGAATCTGAAGAGTTTTTACCTAACCGTTTTGACGCAATCTTAATGCGCAAAGATCCGCCATTTGACAACGAATATTTATATAGCACGCATTTGCTTGAATTAGCGGTCAATCAAGGTGCTCACGTGATTAACAATCCTAGCGCAATACGCAGTTGGAATGAAAAATTATCTGTCGCTAAATTTCCACAATTTACACCTGAATTTCTAGTCACAAGCAATAACAACTTAATTCGTGAATTTTTAACGGCACATCAAGATATTATAGTAAAACCGTTAGACGGTATGGGTGGCAGTAGTGTATTTAGACTCACATCCACAGATCCCAATATTAGCGTGATTTTGGAAACGATTACCAAGCTCGAAACGCAAACTGTCATAGCTCAGCGCTATTTAACCGCCATTCTACAAGGTGACAAACGCATTATTATGATCAACGGCGATCCCTTGCCTTATGCACTGGCACGCATCCCCAAAGCAGGTGAAACACGCGGCAATCTAGCTGCTGGAGGTACAGGTGTTGCTCAAAAACTCACTGCCCGTGATTTGGAAATTGCTTCGACGGTTGGTAAAACGCTTAAACAGGAAGGCCTGTTTTTAGTAGGTCTTGATGTAATAGGTGAATATCTAACCGAGATTAACGTTACCAGCCCGACAGGCATGGTGGAGATTGCTGCACAAACACCTTGCAAACCCATGCAAGTTTTTGTAGAGGCTCTTGAGGATATTTGCTAGAAGGAAGTTTAAACTAACGCTATAGTAGCGCCTATGCGCTTATTTCTTATTTTCATCCTTGGTTTTTGTCTGGTTGGCTGCACAAAACCAGAACCACTCTACAACACGCAAAGTTATGTATTTGGTACGCTGGTCGATATTACGATTTTTGGAGAGCCTGAAGCGCGTGCACAAGAAATCTCCAACCAAATTATTCACGAGTTCCAATCTCTGCATAACCGTCTGCACGCATGGCGCCCAAGCGAACTCATGACAATCAATCATGCGTTTAGACAAAGCTCAGTGGCAGTTGCCATTCAGCCAGATGTTGCAGCGATGATCGCTGACGCAACCAAGCTCTCAATCCAATCTAAAGGTACATTCAACCCCGCGATAGGAGGTCTGATTGAAGCATGGGGATTTCACCACGACGAGTTCAAGCCAATTAAAGTGGATGAAAATAAAATATCAAATTTGGTAAAAGCCAACCCACAAATGACTGATATTATCATTCAGAATGGCAAAGTCTTCAGTAATAATCCATCGGTACAGCTTGACCTTGGCGGCTATGCTAAGGGCTATGCGCTGGATATTGCCTTAGTGTATTTACACAAACATGGCGTTAAAAATGCGCTTATCAATATCGGCGGAAATATTATCGCATTAGGCAAACATGGCGAAAAACCATGGCGTGTTGGTATACAACATCCGCGCAAACCTAATGCAATTGCCACGCTCGATTTAGAAAGCGGTTGGGCGATTGGCACATCAGGTGATTACCAACGCTACTTTGAACTAAATGGCAAACGCTATTGCCACATTATTGATCCTGCGACCGGCTATCCGGTACAAAACGTACAGGCGGTGACCGTGTTAATCCCGCCTAAAAATAACGCGGGAACTTTATCAGATGTTGCTTCTAAGCCCATTTTTATCGCCAAGCCAGAGACTCGTGCTGAGGTCGCTAAAGCGATGGAGGTTGAAAATTTTCTTGTTGTAGAATCTGCCAATAAAATCCTGGTGAGTACCGCGATGGTAAAGCGTATTACCTGGCTAGATAAAGATGCTGCAAATCATGTTGTTCAAATTCAGCCATAATCACAACTTTCCAAAACTGTTAGTGGGTGATTGGCTAATAGTCATTACTAGCTTTGTGCTGGTTATTTTCATGTTTCAGCAATTCTGGAGTTTTGAACATGCCAGCAAACTAAAAATCAGGCAAGGCAATCAAATTATTGGTATCTTCGATTTAAATCAAATGCGCGAGTTGCATATCAATGGCCCGATGGGTGAATCAATCATTGTCATCAACCATGGCATGGTACGCTTCAAACAATCACCCTGCCATAATCAATATTGCGTACATCAAGGTTGGTTGAGCCATGCTGGCCAAGTGGCCATTTGCTTGCCAAATCAGATCAGCCTGCAATTAATGGGTGGGAAAAATATCTATGACTCACTCAATTATTAATAATAAATCTATTCATATCAGCACGACCGCTGAAGACCATCATATTGCCAAACTAACAGCATTCGCGATTGGTTTGCACATTTTAGAAGCGGTCATTCCATCACCATTACCCGGTGTAAAGCCTGGCATCGCCAACATTGTGACCCTGTATGTATTGTATGAATATGGATTTGCCACCGCGGCCTGGGTAAGCCTGTTAAGAGTATTTGCCAGCAGTTTACTATTGGGTCAATTTTTGTCGCCTACCTTCATTTTGAGTTTATCAGGCGCACTCATGAGTTTAGGCACTTTATATTTGGCTCAACATCTGCCCAAAAAATACTTTAGTGCTATCACATTAAGTATTTTTGCCGCATTTGGCCATATCACAGGACAATTAATTATAGTCAGGCTTTGGCTAATTCCACATACTGGAGTCAGTTATTTAGTTCCAGTTTTTGCCCTGTCTGCTTTAATTTTTGGTCTAATCAACGGTCTGATTGTTTCAAAATTACTTACTAGCAACCATTAATTCTTTATCAAAAGTAATTCTGTAGAAAGTTTACCCGCTTGCATTTGATGCTTAAACCGCCACTATTCATCTACGCCGCGTATATCAGAAATTACAAATTCATCGGTTATATTGGCTGACCCATCAGTTTGGCGGAATTTTATTGGCAGCATACGATAATCGAGCCCAAGCCATATTTCAAAATAAGCTTCCCCTTTCTCATGCATACTGCGTAAATGCAAAGCTCGCAATTTTCCTATCGGCGTTGGAACATCTTCGACTGCACCGATTTCAATCCGGAGAGACTCTAGTCGTGTTCCATTACTGATAGAAAGTGGAATAATTTCCCCATGTGTGGAAATTTGTGAGAATTGGTACATGAAGCTCAAGGCATCCTGCGCGTCGGCTGGCAACTTGGTATCCTTACCTTGTAAAAAATGTAACTGCTGTGCTGCTCTATCAAAAGTGACCTCAACTCTCTGATTGTCTCCTGCACCGGTTTTCTCCTCCTTGAAAGTTTCCGGCTGCAAGCCACTTTCACCAATTTTTCCTTCACTAGACTGAGAAGCCTCCCGTTTCTTTATCAAATCAGTTATTCCAGATGTTTCCCTAATTGATTTTAGGCTATATCTATCGCCGCTGATGTCTAATTGTTGATGAATCTCACCACTCGCTAAAGCATCAGAGTTTTTGTAAACAGCAAAAGCTAATTGTAGGTGCTTAGGAAGTGTGTGAATTGAATCAGACTGTGTCAGCTCAGGCATGGAGTAAGCAATGCTGGCTTCTGGCTTAGTAATTTCGGTAACGATTGGGTTTTCTGCCTGCGTTTCAGTTTGCAGATTTTCAGCAACTGGCGCTATGACTGTCTGGGTTAGCTCATCCTTCAGAGGATACTCGGCACTGCTTTCTTGTCTAGCCACCTCGACAACCCCTAAGTTACCATGCTGAATTTCAGTTTGCGAATTTTCAGCAAGTAGCGCTAACGAATGCTTAGGCTCAAGCCTAACGGTTAGCGATGGCAACCCCCCCTCGTCATGCCGTATATAGAAAGGCAGCAGCCATATGGCTGCTGCATGCAGCAGCAAGGAAAGCACAACTGCAATGAGGATGCGATGCCTCGATGTACTAAAAACTGCATTCACGAATTGACTATCTAAACTAAGGCTCGTCTATTGTGAGATGAGCTCCCGTTTTGAAATGCGCCGTGTGCCAGCAGTTCCTGTGCCAATCGGTGGGGTCCCTACAATAGTTTGGCCATCCCCTGTCCGGATTAAGTCGATAACTGTACCATTCGGCAACTCCACATAGACCGGGCGTGTAGCCAACGCATTAGCCACTTTAACAGCTATAACACTGGTTCCGATAGGAGCACCATTACTATAATTAATGGCGTAGCTAAAACTAGTACCTCCCACCGTACAAGAACTAACACTAGGTATGTTAGTGGTTAAACCTAGCGTACCAAGCTGTAATGTTGGATCGGTATTAGAGCGTTCTCCGCTTGTCAAATCAATGTACCAGCCGTTGCTCGTAGCTAGATTAACTGCATTTGACGTACTAGTACGCACAATTTGACCTGTTGAGCATATAGTGCTTGGTGAATTGGCAGGGCAGGTTGTGGTCGTTACAGCCTGTTGCACAAACCCACTACCTGTCGCATGCGGATTTGTTGTATAAATCGCAGTACTTGGGGTTGTGCCAGCCGCAAGAGGATCTTTAATGCCGTAGATTGTTTGCGTGTTGGTTGTGGCCAAGTCACTGGTTCCCAGGTAACGTCCAGTACCGAGAAGAACCAGTGTATTGCCACCATAAATACCAACTTGCGGTTTTTCCGTGATAGGTTGCACATTACCGCTAGAATCTTTCAGCGTAATCACTAACTGTGCATCATAGCCAGCTGCACCAACATTATTATTCACGTCGAAGCGCCAAAGGTTACCCAAGTTATCTCCACCATAAACCCGCAACACAGTGTTATCTGAGGTCGAAACAACCTGTGCAATAATCTTGGACAGACCGCTAGGATTTGATGCGCTTGCACCTGTTGGAGTGGTACTGATAGTTCGAATCAGTGCGCCGGTAGCGGCATTAATCACATACAGCCGTCCGATACCATCCGCATTGTTGTAGCCTGAAGTGACCAATACAGCCCAGGTCTTGGTGGCGCAAGTAGAATCATCACATACCTTGGCGATTTCCGGGTTGCCATAGGTTAAGCCCATATTGGTGTCGGTAAACTCCCACAAGGCCACTGGTTGTGCCGGATTAGTGATGTCTAAGGCGTAATATCCATTCCCACCTGCATTCAAGCCGCCAACCAGTATGGTTTTCCATACTGCAGTGGTAGCATTGGTACAGTTGCTGGTACAGATATCACCAGAAATCGGTGTACCATCTACATAATATTGGTGGTTGCTGGAATAGTTCTTATCTGCAAGGTGATAGAGATTAGGCAATACAAAGGATGGAATATAAGCCCACGCTTCTGTACCACCAGTGACATTGGTGCCTCCGGTTGTCACCACGTTTCCACTGCTGTTCATCATATCGGAAGCGGAATAGAAGGCATGCAGCATGCCATCGTTAGCAGCAGCGTAAACCATACCCTGACGTGTTGACGTACTTGATACATAAGCACTATAACCCGGGTCTGCGTAAGCGTACTTGGCTGATTTCATGTACAAAGCCTCGGCATTCACAATATCGCCTAAAATAAGAGCACGCTGGCGGAAATACTTAGTAGGATCCGTCAGGAGACCTTCTTCTGAGCGATCTCCGCGCAGGAAATTAACCAGATTGACACCAGCAGCACCCGTCTCTACAGCAGTATTAGCTGTATCAGTAGCGCCGAAGGTTGCACCTGACGTATAGGCGGTCGTGACTTTATACCAGGTAGTTCCGACTCTATATTCATTTCCTACAATGTAGGCTTGATTAGCCGCCCAAGTCGGCAGACATGTCACACCGCTGGTACAAAGTTGAGATAACGAGCTAATATCTGGCTGGTTGAAATAAGCCTGTTGTGCAGTCGTCAGGTTAGCGTAGGCGAAAGGCGTTAGGCCATTCGTCCCTGTCGAGCTCGGTATATAGATATTGCGCGATCCACCGCCAGCTGAAGCTGCAGCCTGTGCATCCAGTAAATTGGGGGTAGGGCAATTAATCACCACTCCGCTTGACCCGGTAATAGAAGAGCCATCTGCACACCAATTCAGGGTAGGGAGTAGTTGACCTGTGTTCAAATCCAGTTGCTGGCTGATTAACTGACCGGTCCAGTCGACCGATTCAAAAGAGGAGCTGAACACGAAATTATCGCCCGAGGTGATGTTTGGGTTGCTGGTGGTTGCCGCCGCCGCACTGCCTGTTCTGGCTCCGACACTTTGCAAAGCATTAGTTAAGCCCTGTGCCAGCGTACTTGGATCGGTGGCGCTGAAATAAGTGCCACGCCCATTGACAGCAGCATGCCAAAGGTCATCAATATTCGCCGGAACTCCGGACACATTTGGGGTTGGCCAGGCACATTTTCCGCTGGCTTGCCAAACGCAGTTTGCTGGTGCAGAAAGTTGGTTGGCTATTGCGTTGTAGTCCACATTGCCTCCGGTCTCATAATTTGGCGAATACACCATCTTCCCACGAGCACCTAACCCTAAAGTAAACGTGGTCATATGCTGCCATGAAGCACCGTCCTGCCCGTTGGTCGGCACGTTATTGGTGCTGACATCTGTCCCCACATAACCGGGAGCATTGGATAGATTGTTACCCAAGGTAGACGTCCGCAGATCGGTTATATAGTAGTATTCAGCGATGTCTGACAAGGTGTTCGCAGTACCTCCAGTGCTGGACGTGGTGATCAGCGGATTAGGGTTGCCGCCAAAAGTCGCAGGGGTAGTAGTGGTAGGGCCGGATACAACCGTCACCACAGGGGCGCCGCTATTTGCCGTTACTGGAGCACCAGCAACAGGCGTACTAGTCCCTGCAGATGGCAAAGGTGTAGGCGTACAGGCAATAACTGTGCTACTGATAGTCCAAGAGGTGGCGCCACTAGGCGCGCCAGTATCAGAAATAGAGGCCGAAGTAGGGCCACTAACAAGCACTGGCGGTAGTGTGCTAGTAGTTATAACAGGCGGTTGGTTTATCCCGTTGATGTTGGTTATACTGGTAGTAGTATTGGTGGTGTTATCATTCACAGTCGTCGTGCTGTTGAGAGCCACCTCGCTATAAGTCTGGTTCTGAGTTGTAACGGTATTGCCGCTGACTGGAGCCGTACCTGAGCAGTAACCCTGGGTCGTGCTATAGCTACTTCCAAATTTGGAATTATCGTTAGTACAACCAGCACCCCCAGCACCACTATTTACTACATAATAAGTTGTTCCACTGGCATCGGTAACTGATGCGCTAGTGACTACTGGATTGCCGCCGCTTGTGCCGCGGCAAAACCATGGATGGTTAGTGCTGCTGGACGTACCTACAGCAAAACAACGTGCGCTATCGGGGTTTGTGGAAGAAACAGTTGTTCCCAAAGCTACTTTATGTGAACCATCAGTTGTATCTAGCATGGGTGCAGTAGTCGCCCCTGCAGGAATGCCCGTGGTTGAACAAGCCCCACCAATTGTAGTATTGGTGCGCGTCCAAGGCGTAGTGGTGGTGGCATTTTGTACTGTCTGTTTTCTGGTAACGGTCACCGTAGTAGTGGCAGTGGTAGTGTTAATGGTTGCACCATCATTTCTAGGTGGATTATAAGACTCGGTTCCGTCCTGTTGACCTACATTATTGCCGTTCAGATCTGAGTTGCCGGAATTACTGTTCCAGAAGCCATCCGTAGATAGAATGGCGTAGTTCTGCTGACAGGAGAACTGCATCGGGTCTTGCGCTGTCACAGTGTTCAGCGAATTGCCTGGCAACATATAGGCGTACATCTGTCCTACCTCTGACAACGCACCAAGTAAGGGGGTAGAGCTGCCGACGGTAACGCCGTAAAGCTTGTTATACCAAGCCAGTTTTTGCGCGGCATTAAAGGTGCCGAGATTAACGAAATCCTGACCATTGTTGTTGTTCATGGTGGCGAATCCAACCCGAAAATTGGTTCCAATGGGCTGAAATGCGAGACCAGCCGAACTTTTCATCATCAGTATGCGCGTACGGTAATAGCTGTACCAGTTGGCGTAATTGATCAAATGCGCTGGCGTTGTGTCGGGGAAAACATCTGGAGTAAGTGTCATAGTACCGGATTGAGTAATCAGTGGCGTGTAATTGGCAGCAGAAGTTGGGCCGGTAATGGTAATCGTGCTGCCGGAAGCAGTGGCACTGAAGCCATTCTGAGTAATTTTTGCAGCAACGTTGGCCGCTACCGTGCTGGAGCTGGTGCTGGCTGTAGAAGTACCCGACATTAGCTGAACGCCATTGACTGTAATACTGCTGACCGAGGTGCTGTTAGAGCCACTGACTACAATAGTGGTGGTTTCTGCAGTGGATAATGTACGTTTTTTAAATACGGCATTGCCGGGTGCTGACCCTATCGAACTGTTGCACTCTTGAAAAAAAGTGCTGGAACTACTATAAAAATTCTTAAGTGCTTCGGTGTTCTGTGCCCCAGTATAGGTGTAGTAATAAGCTATTCCACCTCCGCTGGTGGTAGGGCTGCTGTCTGTATATTGGCCGAGGGCAAAGTGTTGCGAGAGGTCAATAGTAGCATTGGTGGTCGCTCCAAAACCGTCCACCGGAGCGGCAGTAAAGCTGGAATTGGCATAACTTGTACCGGTAGAGGTTACTGGCGGCGCATAGGTAATAGTGGGCTCGTAATAAACACCATTACACTGGCTGCTAGCATAGCCGTATTTGCTGGTGCTGAAGAAAGGGTTGTTGGCGTTGTCAGGCATGTAATCCCAGCCCATACTTCCAGAGTCATCCATCATCAGAAAAACGTTAGGTTGTACCGGAGTGGTTACGCCAGTAACCAAAGGGGAATTGGCAATATCTGTCACTGCAGCATGAGCATTGACAGTGATAGTGAATGCAATGAATGCAAAAGAAATTTTCTTGATTAATTGTTTAAGAGTGGACATGATAGTTTCCTTTGGGTTTGCTATATTGCAACCATAGTCTGGATATAACTCACCGTATTGCGTGGCCCAACGACGCGTGCCGTAATACGGTAATAATATTGGCTTACGTAATTCAATGTAATCTGTCCGGAGCCTTGGTTGCTGGAACCACTGCCCGCAGCCGCAGCCGCCACCGAAACAGGGCAACCGGGTTTCACAGTTGTAGAGTTTGGATCACCAACGTTTTTGCACATACGTGAGATCGTATAGGTCACCGTGTTACCAGCACCATCTGTGGGTAAGGTGCAAGATATGCCCGTTGCACTACAGGTCAAACTTCCAGGCGGCGAACTAAGCGGATTGGGATCGATGCTGGCTGTCCAAAATTGATCCCAAGTTTGTGTACCGCTCGGATCCTGACGGACAGCAGAATAGCCGTTAGGAAAGTTATTTGCCCATAGGTTTGCGCCAGCATTCGCTTCCAGCCAATTGATGGCAGCCTCCACTCCCGCATCGGCTGACTGTGCGGCCGCCTGCTTGAATGCAAGATTACCCGCGATAATGTTAGTTGTATCCACCGAACGCACCATGGCGATTGCAGCCAGCGTCATCAGTACCAGCACGATAAGTGCAATAAACAGTACGACACCGCCTTGCAGTGCACGGGGTTTAACTATTTTAATTGCGCCTAGCATCCTGCCTGAACTCCTAAAAATTGAACATTCTGGATCGGTATGGTTGTCTCGAATGTCTTGTAACGATAGTCATCCCAAGTGAATCCAGTTCCAGTTGGTACAGTTGATGTGAGATTAACAGCCTGAACAGTGCTCGTAAATCCAGCTGGATTGTTGGCAGTTGACCCAGACCAAATTGGAGCGCCTCCAGTTACCGCGGTCTTGTTTGGCTGATTATTTCGCGCCACCAGCACCATGCGCACGCTGGGTGCTCTGACCCACCCACAGGCCGTTGTTGGTGTGGTTTGGTCATAGGTATCAACGATGCCGTTCATGACTCCCGCATTAGTATCGCGGCCATATTGCGCGCGCATGCTGACGATATTATTGGCAATGGGTACCCATACTGTAGAACTGCTGTTGTTAGCAGCCAGCCCGCAATTGTTTTGCATATAATCACACATAGTCAGATTCCCGTTGCGGATAGCATAAGCACGCACGGTGACAGCAGAGCCCAGCGTGTATAAGGTGCCGCTTGTCATGCCGGCGACAGTGGTTGCAGGAGTTACCGTGTAGGGATCTGTTGTACTTACGCTGGTCATGAATGTCGCTGTCAGGTTGCATGGTGAAGGCCGGGTAGAAGACTCGGCAATCACAACATCGCCTGCAGTGAATAATGCGTTAGACTGCACCGCATAGGTAGTTGCTGTTTGCGAAGTGATGAGGTTACCCTCTGGCGGGCTGTTGCTGCCCCCGTAAACCACCAGCAAGGTGTCGGTATTAGCATCTTGCCCGATAATAGACGGATGATTAATGGTAACCGGCGCCATAGCGTTAATAGTTACACCAGAGGGTAATGTTACATTACAGCCAAGTAAGTTGAGAGTGCTGATCCCTTCACCGGCCTGCTGAACATCGCGTTGGATACTATATAGTGCGATTGCACCGCCATTTTGAGCATCTCCGCTGCCAGTGGTCGTGCGTTTTTGTCCTTCAAAAATACTGAACACCTGCATGATGACAAGCACACCTAGCATGCCGATAACCAGGGCGACCATAACTTCTATCAGGCTGAAGCCTGATTCAGAACGATGGGCATTTTTAGTTTGAATTGGCATGTCTATTATCTATCTAATCTGCGCAATCGTTGTATAAACATGGGCGCCCGCTGGTTCATTTGGCGCGTTCCAGTTAATCGTAACGACTGCCTGATTGCTGGGGCTGGTTGGACTGGTTGAAGCGGTTGCACTGATGACCACCGTTGGCGCGACTGCGGTTGAGCCTGGAAGTGCAGCATTAACACCATTGACCCAGGCCAAATAAGCGGCACCGTTTGGGCTGCTGAAATTGTTGTTCAGCGCTGTTAATTGCTGGGCCGATGTTGTTGACCGGTTAATGCTTCCCAGCATTTGCCCGACCAGCTGGTTAGCCAGCAGACTTGCATCAAGACGATACTTGGCATCGCCGGAGTTCTTGGTGGAAACAGCCAGCAATCCAACAATAGCTAGAATGCCTGCGGAAAAAACCAGAATAGCCACCATTGCTTCTATTAATGCTACCCCTGCTTGTAATTTACGCATATTCATCTTAACATCCCTGCGGATCAGAGCTGGCTAAATTTGGATCACACATGCGGATTTGTCCAGACATAGAAACCTGCACCTGCATACAGCGTGCCGTTCCTCCGCTGGCGGCACAGGTAGTTGTTGCCGGCCCATTAACAGATATCGTTGCTGCTGCTGGAATCGTTACCGACGCGTCCAGATTCGTAACCGAAACTTGTCTGCCCAAACCATTGAAGGCAATAACAGGCATGCTTGCGGTGATAGAAGCATTGCTTGATCCCTCAGCGCTTGAGTATTTTTGTATAATATAAGGTGCAACGATATCCGAGGGCGCACTGTTACATGCTCCTGTTGGGTCGCCGCTGGCAGTGCCATTGATACTAACTACCCAGTTACTGCCGCTGGCAGACAGTGCGCATGCAGCGTCAACGCTACTGGTCATTTGAAAACGGACTTGTTGATTACGGCGCACGGCCTCTGCTCGTGCCAGCTGAAGGCCATTCTGGATGGCTTCCGCACTGGTACGAATTCGAGAATTTTGAATCATGGTGCCAAACATAGGCATGGCCAAGGCGAGTAACAGGCCTAAAACCGCTAGAGCGACCATAAGTTCGATCAGGGAAAAACCATACCGGTTGGTTCGCAGGCTTAGCATGTACCACCAATATTCGTAATCCAGCAGGTACCGCTGGTAGCTCTCCAAGCCGACTTTGCCGGAGAAACAATAGCTGATGTCTTGGTATTGTTTTGATCGACAGTGTAATTAAAGCCATCCATTGGTCCGCCTGCATTGCCCACGGCCTCAAGGGTATAACCAGCGGCATTTGCAGCTACGCCATACGTGCCTGCACAATCAAAGGTAAAATATTGACTTGAAGTTGTATCGCTATTACAAGCTGGGGCACCTACATAGGTGTGATTGTCCTGAAAATACTGCTCCATCAGAATTCGTTTTGAAGCTAGATTCGACGTTGCGTTTGGTATTTTTCCTCTAATTACGTAATTGGCATAATTGGGGTAGGCGATTGCTGCCAGTATGCCAACAATTGCGACTACCGCCATCAATTCAATTAAAGTAAACCCTTTTTGCTTATCTTTTAATGTGTTCATTTTGTGCACCCATTTTTGCTTGATTGCATCATGCCTAAACCTAATAGGTGCTGTCCAGTGGTATCCGATATTCGGATAGTTTTACAGAATGAGCGGTTAAAAAAGTCAGTATTCTGCCTTCTGCGCTATTCGATGATAAAATATTGCAACTAAGCTTTATGCGAGATTGGGATGCCAAAACTATTTTTATGTGTTGTGATAATGTGCTTAAGTTATACTGCTTTATCAGGATGTGGAACAAAAAAGCCCTTGTATCTTCCTGAACAGCGTTATCCGCAAGAATCGAATAAACAAGTACTTCCTAGGACTGCGCCTAAAACCAATCCAGACACATCATCGCCTGCGAAAGCCAATTAATAGAAAATTACTACTGTGAATGCATTTACATTAAAAAATGGTGAACTTTATGCCGAGAACGTAGCCCTTAGTCATATTGCACAAGCGTTTAATACACCATGTTATGTTTACTCAAAAAGCGCGCTAACGCAAACCTTTAAAAGCTTCCAGGCGGGTTTAGTTAACACTGACCATATGATTTGCTTTGCGGTAAAAGCCAACCCGAATATTGCCATCTTGAATCTTTTTGCCAAGCTCGGTGCAGGTTTCGATATTGTCTCTGGTGGCGAATTGGCTCGGGTACTCACAGCGGGTGGTGACCCGCAAAAAATTGTATTTTCAGGTGTTGGTAAAACTGCGGATGAATTGCACGCTGCATTAAATGCAGGTATTTTTTGCTTTAATGTGGAATCGGCAGGTGAACTGGTACGTTTGAATGCTGTTGCTGGCAAAATGGGCAAAGTTGCTCCCGTTTCTTTACGCGTCAACCCGAATGTCGATGCCAAAACGCACCCGTATATTTCGACTGGCTTAAAAAATAATAAATTTGGCGTGGCATTTGAAGATGCCATGGATGTATACATGCAAGCCGCTAACATGCCGAATATTGCTATACATGGCGTGGATTGCCATATCGGCTCACAGATTACAGAACTTTCACCGTTTATTGACGCGCTAGACCGCGTGCTTGGCCTAGTAGATACGCTTGATGCCAAAAATATAAATATTTCTCACATTGACGTTGGTGGCGGTATCGGCATTAGCTATCACGATGAAACACCACCAGAATTTGGTGATTACTCCAAAGCGATTTTAGATAAACTAGCCAACCGGAATGTAAAGCTACTTTTTGAGCCAGGCCGGGCATTGGTGGGCAATGCAGGTGTGTTGCTGACAAAAGTAGAATATCTTAAACACAATGAAAGTAAAAACTTTGCAATTGTTGATGCCGCCATGAACGACCTCATGCGCCCAGCCCTATATGACGCCTATCACGACATTGTGGCAGTTAGACCGCGTACTGGAAAAGCAACAAACTATGAAATAGTCGGGCCAGTATGTGAAAGCGGCGATTTTCTCGGTCATGATCGCTCGCTTAACCTGTTGGAAGGTGATTTATTAGCTATAAAATCCGCAGGTGCTTACGGCATGAGCATGGCCAGTAATTACAACACGCGCCCTAGAGCAGCAGAAATTATGGTGGATGGAGACAACGCTTTCGTCATTCGCCAACGTGAAAAAATTGCTGATTTATTTGCGTTAGAACAATGTTTATCTTGAACCCCATTATTTATGTTGCGAATGCGATTAACTAAGTGTAAATTAGTGTTTCAGCGTTAATTTTTACAAAAATATTTAATATTATCGTAGGGGGAAAAATGAAAAGTTTGTTTGCCGTATTACTTGCTATTATTGCCTTAAACGCTTTACCAGTTTTTGCTGATGAATCACTACCGGAAATTGCACCTGTTGACGACCCAGCACCACCACCGTTGGATGCGCCTGCAGCTGAGTAAGCAGAATAACTTACAATAAAAAAAGCGAAGTTTTTCTTCGCTTTTTTTATAACTAAAATTTAAAGTTAATTATAATATTTAATCAAAAATCACTGTCTTATTTGCATATAATAAAATTCGGTTTTCAATATGCCAACGTACTGCTTTCGATAACACCACGCGCTCTAAATCACGGCCTTTTTGAATCAGATCTTCCACTTGGTCACGATGAGAAATCCTATCAATATCCTGCTCAATAATCGGGCCTTCATCTAACACTTCAGTCACGTAATGACTCGTGGCTCCTATCAATTTCACACCGCGCTCAAACGCGCGATGGTAAGGCCGCGCACCAATAAAAGCGGGCAGGAAAGAATGGTGGATATTAATAATGCGTTGCGGATAGCGCGCAACAAAATTTGGGGATAAAATCTGCATGTAACGCGCCAACACAATTAAATCAATCTTATACTCATCAAACAGTTTAAATTGTGCCGATTCAGCTTGCGGTTTATTGTCTTTATTCACTTCAATATTGTGAAAATCAACACCATAAAACTTTACCAAAGCTTCAGTGCCGCGATGATTGCTAATGACAAGCGGTATTTCACAAGCCAACTCACCACTTTTATGGCGATGCAACAAATCTGCCAAACAATGATCATATTGAGAAACCATGATAGCCACGCGCGTTTTGTTCTGCGAAAGTTTTAATTGCCAGTGCATGCTGAATTTAGCCGCAATTTGTGCAAAAGCCGTGTTAAATCCAGCTTCATCCAAATTAAAACCGGCCAAATCCCACTCCACACGCATTAAAAACAGATTATTTTCTGCTTCTTGGTGCTGGTCTGCGTGTAAAATATTAGCATTATGTTTATACAAAAACTCAGCGATTGACGCCACAATGCCTTTAGCATCTGGGCAAGTAATGAGAAGGGTGGCAGTGTTTTTCATAAGCTTATTTATTTAAATTTGTGCCATTATACCTAACTAAAGCATACCTAAATAGAAACAAGATAACGATTTGAATACCAACGAATTAAAAGTCAAACAAAGGGCTGAGATCGTACTCGCCAACCCACGCGGCTTCTGCGCCGGTGTCGATCGCGCCATCATCATTGTCGAACAAGCCTTAGAGAAATTTGGCGCGCCAATTTATGTTCGAAACGAAGTGGTGCACAATAAATTTGTTGTGGATGAACTGTGCGCTAAAGGTGCTGTATTTGTACGTCATTTAGACGAAATCCCCACTGGCAGTACAGTAATTTTTAGCGCTCACGGTGTTTCTAAAGCAGTGCGTAGAGAGGCAGAATCCCGCGGGTTGTCTGCCTTTGACGCCACTTGCCCGCTTGTTACCAAGGTGCATGTAGAAGTTGAAAAGATGCGTAAAGCCGGCATGGAAATTGTGATGATTGGTCACAAGGGGCACCCAGAGGTTGAAGGCACGATGGGACAGAGCAATGAGGGTATGTATTTGGTTGAAACACCCGAAGATGTTGCGCATTTAAAAGTAAAAGACGCCAATAAAATAGCGTTTGTGACTCAAACCACACTTTCAATAGACGATGCAAGCCTCGTCATTTGTGCGCTTAAAGTTAAATTTCCAAATATCCATGCCCCCAAAAGCGATGATATTTGCTATGCAACACAAAATCGTCAAGACGCGGTTAAGATTATGGCGAAAGATTGTGATTTGGTCATAATCGTCGGCTCGCCCAATAGCTCGAACTCCAACAGATTGCGCGAAGTAGCACAAAATCAAGGTGTTGAGGCTTATATGATTGATAACGCCAGCGAGTTAAAATTGCAATGGTTAATTGGGAAAAATAAAATTGGCGTCTCCGCTGGCGCCTCTGCACCAGAGATTTTGGTTAAAGAAGTTATCACCAAGTTGCAACAACTAGGTGCAGATCAAGTGCAGGAATTGCATGGTGTAGTAGAAAGCGTGGTCTTTCAATTGCCCAAAAATTTAACTTCTGCTCCAAATAAATAATTATGTTCATTTGCATTAAGTTTAGCCGGTGTAGCTCAGTTGGTAGAGCGGTTCATTCGTAATGAAAAGGTCGGGGGTTCGATTCCCTTCTCCGGCACCATTTGATTCATGAAAAAATATAAAACGCCCATTTCCGCGCTGGTGCTAATCCATACGCCAGATTTGCAAGTGTTAATTATGGAGCGCGCCGATAAGGCAGGCTTCTGGCAATCGGTCACTGGAAGCCTAGAAAATAATGAAACCCCGCGCCAAGCGGCGATTCGTGAAGTGCTTGAAGAAACTGGTCTAGATGCGTCTAAATATAATCTGCTAGATTGGCACACTTCAAACATATATGAAATTTATCCACATTGGCGCTATCGCTATGCACCTGGTATTGTTGAGAATACAGAGCATCTATTTGGTTTAGAACTCCCGTCGCCAGTACCAATCAAACTCGCGCTAAACGAGCATATCCATTATGAGTGGGTGGACTGGCGGGAAGCAGCAAAACGCGTTTTCTCTTGGACAAACGTCGATGCACTAAAAAGATTAGGTGAACAACATCAATTAACGTTATAAAATAAACGCTTTTAAAGTACATGCGTTACGTAAAAAATATGCAAACAGCTACGATTAAATTTGAAAAATTCAAGACAACCGATGATGCGGACTGTCAGCGCCGCATCATGGCTGCGCGAGCCAAGCTTGGTAAACGCTTAGTGATTTTAGGCCACCATTACCAACACGAAAGTGTGTATCGCCATGCAGATTTTACGGGCGACTCACTCAAGCTATCACGCTATACCGAGAACTTGGATGCAGAATACATTGTATTTTTAGGTGTACATTTTATGGCAGAAGTGGCTGATATTTTAAGCCGCCCCAAACAAATTGTTGTTTTGCCTGATCTTGCTGCAGGCTGCTCTATGGCAGATATGGCCAATTTAGCCAAAGTGGAGCGGAGCTATCGCGAGCTTAGCAAAGTACTGAATTTTGACGAGCAAATCACACCCGTAACTTACATTAACTCTGCGGCAGACTTAAAAGCCTTTTGTGGCGAACATGGTGGCATCGTATGCACCAGTACCAATGCACCAAAAATACTAGAATGGAGCTTTAAGCAACGCGAAAAAGTGCTGTTCTTTCCAGACCAAAATTTAGGTCGCTGGAGCGGACATAAAATGGGAATTCCACTAGAACAAATGCCAGTATGGGATCCCGACCAGCCATTAGGCGGCCTCACAGAAGAACAAATCAAAAATGCCAAAATCTTACTGTGGAAAGGCCACTGCGCGGTACATCAGATGTTCCGTCCGCAAAATATTATCAAATTTCGCAATGAGCATCCTGACGGAAAGGTCATTTCGCACCCTGAATGTCCATTTGAAGTATGTTTACAATCCGATTTTGTCGGCTCTACCGAATATATTTTAAAAACCGTTTCTGATGCTCCAGCTAATACCAAATGGCTGGTGGGTACCGAACTCAATCTGGTCAATCGCTTAGCCGAGCAAATGAAACCACAAGGCAAACATGTGCAGTTTATGAGCCATGTAGTGTGCGAATGCTCGACCATGGCGCGCATTGATCCGCAACATTTAGCTTGGACATTGGAAAACCTGGCGGAAGGTAATGTAGTAAATCAAATTAAAGTACCTCAACACGATGCAAAATTGGCTAAACTCACTCTTAACCGTATGTTAGCAGCCTCATAGGGTACTCGTATGCAAAACTGCATACTTTGTTTACCCACACCGCACGAAATTCTATGGCAAGATGATTTCTGCCGCGTAGTGTTATTGAATGATGCTGATTACCCGGCTTATTGCCGAGTTGAATTAATTGCTCACATCAAAGAAATGACCGACTTGCCGCCGCTGCAACGCGCACGATTGATGAGAACTGTGTTTGCGGTCGAAACAGCCATCCGAGAAATTATTCAACCTGACAAAATTAACTTAGCAAGTTTAGGTAACAAAACACCGCATGTGCATTGGCATATAATTCCACGTTTTGAAAATGACAAGCATTTTCCTAATTCACATTGGGGGGAAGCGCGAAAAGATACCCTTAAAGCCAATATCCATCTGCTTTCTAGAGCATCTAAAAAAGATCTCCAAGAAAAAATAAAAACACATATTGAATGTTCCTTATCCTCTACTTAAACAAGCAATCTTTTTACCACTTTGCCATTGATTATATGGTTTTCGACAATCTCATCAATATCTCCGCTATCAACAAACGTGTACCAAATGGCTTGCGGGTAAATCACCATTAATGGGCCTTCTCCACATCTATCTAAGCAGCCTGAGCGGTTAACACGCACTTTACCCTCGCCATTTAAGCCCAGTTCTTTCACTCGCGCTTTCATGTGGTTAAACGCTGCCTCCGCACCTTTATCCGCACAGCACGCTTCGCCGTTCTCGCGCTGATTTAAACAGAAAAATATGTGGTATTGGTAGTAATTTGTCATTCTGTTTGTAGGGCGTCTTCTTGTGTGAATGTCCATGTTCTTGTGATGCTTAAAATATCGGTATCCTTCTTTATATCGTCTGGAAAAACAGCATAAGGCGCAGCTAATTCTACAATGCGTTTAGCCGCTTCGTTTAAAATTTCATGGTCTGATTTTTGATCAATCACTACACTTTCCAAACTACCATCAGCCTTAATAGACACTGTCATGCGCAATTGACCATAAAGTTTTTGCGCTTTTGCCGCTTCCGGGTAATTCATATTGCCGATGCGTTCAACCTTTTGCCGCCATGATTCTACATACATGGCAAAACGATATTCTTTAGTGCGCGCACCGATAAACTTACGTTTAGGACGCTTTTGATATTCATCCTGTTGTTTTGCAATTTGTGCCTGCAGCCTATCCATTTCCAAGCTTGCTGCAATCAAATCTGCACGATCAAGCGTTGTTGCTTTAGCTTTTTGCTCACCTAGCTCGGGGTCGGCCGAAGCCGCTTTTTGAGTAGGATTCGATTCAATTTTTTTGCTGGATTTTATTTGCGTAAGCAGTTCTTGCGCCTGCTTTTCCAGTTCTTCGACTCGCTTTTGTTCCCGTGCTTCTTCTGCCTTGAGTTTGGCAGATTTAGCCGCACTACGTGCTTCAGAATTTGGTTTTAATTTAACTTCTGTAGTTTTTTCATTAGGCGCAGGCAACGCCGTTTTTAGCTTGCGGTTTGCATCGGTATTGCCTCCACGGTCTAAGTTGGCTTGCGCTAAGAGTTCCGCTTTATCTGGTGCTTGCTTGGTTTTGGCGTTTACTAGAACGACATCTAGTGAAGGTAAACGATCGGCAAATTTTTTTAGTTCCGGCTGAAATTTAACACTTAAAATTACAATATGAATCAGTATAGAAATCCAAATCGCGATAGTAAGTGCGCTTAAAGATTTAAGCTTATTTACTAGGGTGGCTAGCATTGTTAATTCTTTTTGTTTAAGTATTGCACTCAAACTTGAGTTTTTCCTGTTAGAGCATCAAGAATTTTTTGATGCACGCCACCAAATTCGCCGTTACTCATCACCAATATATGGTCACCTGATTTTGCATTTTTTGCAATCGCTTGCACCAAATTTTCAATGTTCTCAAAAGTTTGAGATTTATTTGCAATCGGCTTGAGTGCTTCGGCCGCATCCCAGCCCAAATTCGCACCATAACAAAACACCAAATCAGCCTCTTTCAAGCTGGCTGGCAATGCGTTTTTCATCACACCCAGTTTCATGGTATTGCTACGCGGCTCTAACACGGCCAATATACGCGCCGTGCCAATTTTGTCCCGCAAGCCTGATACAGTGGTTGCAATTGCAGTCGGGTGATGCGCAAAATCGTCATATACCGTAATATTATTCACTACGCCGCGTATTTCCATGCGACGTTTAACATTTCTAAATTGTGAAAGTGCTGCAATGCTAGTTTCAACCGCAACACCAGCATGACGTGCCGCAGCAATGCTGGCAAGCGCATTCAAGCGATTATGTTCACCCAGCAAATCCCATTCCACACGGCCCTGCAGCTTGCCTAGATACACCACATCGAAGCTGCCATCACCCATATGATTCACCGCTTGCCAATCTGCGTCGGTGCCAAACTTTTCCACCGGTGTCCAACAACCTTTATCAATCACACGCTGCAAACTGGCCTCTTTACCATTAGCCACAATCAGTCCTTGTTGAGGCACCGTACGCACCAAATGATGAAACTGTTTTTCAATCGCGGCTAAATCTTCAAAAATATCGGCGTGATCATATTCCAAATTATTCAGCGCCGCTGTTCGTGGACGGTAATGCACGAATTTTGAGCGTTTATCAAAAAACGCCGTGTCGTATTCATCCGCTTCAATCACAAAAAAAGGAGAAATGCTTTTTGCATCTTGTTTCGGCGCTTGGGGTAATCTGGCTGAAACGCCAAAATTTTCTGGCACGCCGCCAATTAAAAATCCAGGTGCCAAACCTGCAAACTCCAATATCCAAGCCAACATTGAGCTGGTCGTGGTTTTGCCATGCGTGCCCGCCACCGCCAGCACCCACTTGCCTTGCAGCACGTTATCGGCCAGCCATTGCGGACCAGAAATATACGGTAAACCGCGATTCAGAATTTCTTCCATCAATGGATTGCCTCGCGTGACCACGTTGCCAATCACATAAATATCCGGGTTAAGCTTTGTTTGCTCTGGTGAAAAACCTTCAATCAACTCAATGCCTTGCGCCTCAAGTTGGGTACTCATCGGTGGGTAAACATTCGCATCGCAACCCGTCACGCGATACCCAGCCTGCTTGGCCAGCACCGCAATGCCGCCCATGAACGTACCGCAAATGCCTAAAATATGAATATGCATAATTTGATTTTAACCGTTTAAGACAAATTGGGTGCCAACCAACGCTCTAAATATTCTTTAGGTAAGTTGCGACGTTTGGCCATGTCTTCTAATTGATCGTTGCCAATTTTATCCACACTAAAGTATTTACTTTCTTTATGTGCAAAGTAAAAACCTGAGACCGCTGCTGCAGGCTGCATGGCGAAAGATTCAGTGAGAGTCATACCAATTTCATCGCAATGCAGCAGGTTAAACATATCGGATTTAACGGTATGGTCCGGACAAGCAGGGTAGCCAGGGGCAGGGCGGATGCCTTGATATTGCTCTTTAATCAGCGCATCAACATCTAGCTTCTCGTCCGCCGCGTAGGCCCAAAAATCGGTGCGGATGCGTTCATGCATATACTCTGCAAATGCCTCGGCAAGTCGATCTGCAAGGGATTTGAACATAATGCCGCTATAGTCATCGTGCGCATCAATAAATCTTTTCTCGATTTTCTCTATTCCTAAGCCTGCGGTAACTGCAAACAGACCAATGTAATCATCAGTTCCTTTTGGCGCAATAAAGTCGGCCAAACACTGATTTGGCCGTGTGATGCCATCAATCACGGGTTTTACGCTTTGCTGGCGCATGCCATACCAAGTAAATGCAACTTGACTGCGGGTTTCATCGATATAGATTTCAATATCGTCTTCATTCACTGTATTGGCGGGCATGAGCGCGATGACGCCATTGGCGGTGAGCCAACGCCCATCAATGATTTTTTTCAGCATGGCTTGCGCTTCGGCAAACACTTTTGTCGCGGCTACGCCCACCACTTTATCACTCAAAATGGAGGGATAACTGCCCGCTAAATCCCAAGTTTGAAAGAAAGGACTCCAATCAATGTATTTGGCGATTAAGCTTAAATCGATATTTTTAAACACGCGGCGACCAATAAATTTAGGTTTCACTGGTGAAAATTCGTCTGCAAAACTTAGAGCCATTTTATTTTTCCGTGCCTCAGCAATCGTCAACATTGGCACGCCCTTTTTATTGGCATGTTGGGTGCGCGCTTTTTGATAATCTGCCTGAATCTCGGCCAAATACGCGCCACGGGTTTCTGGCGTGAGCAGGTTTTGCATCACTGACACAGAACGTGAAGCATCAGGCACATACACAACTGGCCCATTGTAATGTGGGGCGATTTTCACGGCAGTATGCGCACGTGAAGTAGTGGCTCCACCAATCAGCAATGGCATTTGCTGACCTTGAAAATACGGGTCTCGTTGCATTTCTTTTGCAATATGCGTCATTTCTTCTAGCGACGGGGTAATAAGCCCCGAAAGCCCTATAATATCGGCATTTTCAGCTTTGGCCATAGCAAGTATCTCCGCCGCTGGCACCATCACACCCATATTGACCACCTCAAAATTGTTACACTGCAGAACAACAGAGACTATATTTTTGCCAATATCATGCACGTCGCCCTTTACTGTAGCAATCACCACTTTGCCTTTAGGTTTAGCGATCACGCCAGTACGTTCTTGCTCTAGCGCTTTTTCGGCCTCTATGAAGGGGATTAAATGTGCCACCGCCAGTTTCATCACTCGGGCAGATTTCACCACCTGGGGTAAAAACATTTTGCCTTGGCCGAATAAATCGCCGACCACGTTCATACCATCCATCAATGGGCCTTCAATGACATGAATTGGCCTGCCGCCTGCCTTCTCAACCGCAGCGCGCGCTTCTTCTGTATCTTCTACAATAAAATCGGTAATGCCATGCACCATGGCGTGTTCAAGACGTTTATTGACACTCACAGGACTTTCAGACGTCCCGCGCCACTCCATCGTTGCAGCTTCTTTTTTACCTCCGGCAACCAAAGTCCCAGCGATTTCAATCATGCGCTCTGTCGCATCTGGCCGACGATTCAACACCACATCTTCCACGCGCTCACGCAGCTCTGGCGCTAGGTCATCATATATACCCATCATGCCTGCATTTACAATGCCCATGGTCATGCCCGCCTTGATGGCGTGGTATAAAAACACGGTGTGGATCGCCTCTCGCGCAGGTTCGTTGCCGCGAAAGCTGAAGCTTACATTGGAAACTCCGCCTGATATTTTGGCATGCGGCAAGTTTTGCTTAATCCAGCGTGTGGCCTCAATAAAATCTACCGCGTAATTGTTATGCTCTTCAATACCCGTAGCAATAGCGAAGATATTCGGGTCGAAAATAATGTCTTCTGGCGGAAAACCTGCACTTACAAGTAAATCATACGCACGTTTGCAGATTTCAGTTTTACGTTGATAAGTATCAGCCTGACCCTTTTCATCAAACGCCATTACGATCACTGCCGCGCCGTATCGGCGACACAGCTTGGCCTGGCGCAAAAACTCAACTTCACCTTCTTTCATCGAGATAGAATTAACGATGGACTTGCCTTGCACGCATTTTAGACCTCCTTCAATCACGCTCCATTTGCTGGAGTCAATCATAATCGGTACGCGCGCAATATCTGGTTCTGAGGCAATCAAATTCAAAAAGTGTGTCATGGCCTTAACAGCATCCAGCATACCTTCATCCATGTTGATATCGATGACTTGTGCGCCGTTTTCAACCTGCTGCCGCGCAACGCTTAATGCTTCGTCATAATGCTCGTTGATAATCATGCGCGCAAAAGCTTTGCTGCCGGTCACATTGGTGCGCTCGCCCACATTAACAAACAACGAATTCTCGTCGATGATAAAGGGCTCTAGCCCAGAGAGGCGCATATAAGGCGGAACAGTCGGTACTGCTCTTGGGGGGATATCTTTTATCGCTTCATAAATCGCGTTAATGTGCGCAGGTGTAGTACCGCAGCAACCACCTGCAATGTTGATAAAGCCGCTTTCGGCAAATTCTTTTACCAAGCTAGAAGTTACCTCCGGCGTTTCATCAAAACCCGTGTCACTCATTGGATTCGGCAAACCGGCATTGGGATAAATACACACGAAAGTATCAGCTATATTTGAAAGCTCTTCAGCGTAAGGTCGCATCAAAGTGGCGCCTAAAGCACAGTTCAAACCAATGGTAAGCGGCTTGGCGTGGCGTACCGAATGCCAAAATGCAGGTACCGTTTGGCCAGATAAAATACGGCCTGAAGCATCCGTCACCGTGCCTGAAATCATAATCGGCAGCTTGTAACCCACTTCTTCAAAAAACGTATCAATCGCAAACAATGCCGCTTTGCAATTGAGCGTATCAAAGATGGTTTCCACCATTAAAATATCTGCACCGCCTTCAACCAAGCCTCCTATTTGCTCTAAGTAAGCGTTTACTAACTGATCAAAATTTACATTACGCGCGGCGGGGTCATTGACATCGGGCGAGATGCTGGCGGTTTTTGGAGTTGGCCCAAGCGCGCCAGCCACAAAGCGCGGTTTGTCGGGCGTGCTATATTTGGCGCAAGCCACCTTTGCAAGCTTAGCTGCCTGCACGTTCATTTCATAAACCAAATGAGCCATGTGGTAATCGTCTTGCGCGACGGATGTCGCACCGAAGGTATTGGTCTCGATTATATCCGCACCAGCAGCAAGATATTTTTCATGAATTTCTTGAACGATTTGCGGCTGCGTCAAGCTTAATAACTCATTATTGCCTTTAACAAACAGCTCGCGCTGTCCTGCAGGCGCTTTAAAGTCAATAAAACGTGTCCCGCGATAATCAGCCTCTGTGAGCTTATATTGCTGAATCATGGTACCCATCGCACCATCTAAAATGAGAATGCGAGCCTTCAACAAAGCGCGCAATTGTGCCTCGGTGCTCGAATGTTTATTGGTTAAAGTAATTGAGTTCATCCAGCTGCTACTTATTCAGTAAGGCTTTAGCCTAAAAACTCATTTTATCATGTTGTAGCCAGTTCAATCCTAGCGATGGGCAATAAAAAAGCGATGCCTAAGCATCGCCTTTTTATTGCAAATTACAACTTATTTAGCTGCTGGAGCTTCTGTTGCTGGAGCTGCCAAGTCACTTTTTTCAGCTTTTTTAGCTTTATGTGCTTTTTTGGCTTTATGTGCTTTATGTTTCATTGGAGCTGGAGCTGCTTCTGTTGTTTTAGCTGCATCTGCTGCTGGAGCTGCATCTGCTGCAAAAGCGCCAATGCTTAAAGTTGCTGCGAAAACACCTGCTAATAATGCTGATAATAATTTGTTCATTTCAAATTTCCTTAATATTAAAAAAACGTATTTACTTTATTTGTATCTAAGATACACTCAAGGCAAGCATTTCATTGCCACCTGTGTTGTGAACTATACGTAACCAAACTTACTGCAAACTTACAGAGTTTAATATTTAATTTATGCGCATATTTATAGTAGAAGACGATTTAGTATTAGCCGATGGCTTAAAAAACTCACTGATGCAATCGGGCTATGCGGTTGATTTAGTAACTAACGGAGCAGATGCAGACGGTGTTTTGACTTATCAAACATTTGATTTAGTGTTGTTGGATTTAGGCTTACCCAAATTAAGTGGCTTTGAGGTATTAAAACGCATGCGTTCGCGTGGCAACAAGACGCCCGTGCTAATTCTAACTGCTAATGATGGCCTAGATGACCGTGTAAAAGGGTTGGATTTAGGTGCAGATGATTATTTAAGCAAGCCGTTTATTCTGGCTGAGCTTGAAGCACGAGTTCGGGCGTTGATACGACGTGGCCTAGCAGGTAGTAGCTCGATCATCACCGTGGGTAACTTACAGCTAGACACAGTGAATCATGCGGCCACCTATAATAATACCAGTCTCAATTTGTCCGCCCGCGAACTGGCAGTACTAGAAATTTTAATGCTGAAGACTGGAAAAGTAGTAAACAAAGAACAAATGCTAGAAAAATTATGTAACTTTGATGACGACATCAGCGACAACGCACTTGAAGTCTATATGCATAGGTTACGCAAAAAATTGGATCATAGCGATATTAATATTCGCACAATTCGTGGCTTAGGCTATATGTTAGAAAATGATGCTTAGAAATAAAATACGTGCTTAAACTCAACCAATTTTTGCCGCAAAATTCATTAAGAAACCAACTCTTCAGCTGGCTATTAATGCTTTTATTACCCCTCATTTTAATATCTGCAATGGTAAGTTATTATTTAGCCAATAAATATAGCAATCTTGCTTATGATAAAGGCTTATACCGTAATGCGCTTGCATTGGCTGACCAAGTAACGCTTGAAAAATATGATGTTCAAATAAACCTGCCAGAAGTCGCTAAAGATCTATTAGAATATGATGAGGATGATGAAAGATATTTTCGCATTCTGGGACCAGCAGGTGATTTAGTTGCAACTCACACTGATTTGCCACTGCCAAGGATTTATCCTGCAGAAGATAAATTTTTATATTACAACACACAGTTAAACGGGAAAAAATTGCGCGCAGTGGTCTATGCACTACCCTTGTCACCTGATTTTTCGCCCAATACAGAAATTAACAAAGATGCCAAGAATAAAAGTGTCTATGTGATGGTAGGTGAAACACTAATTAAACGAACTGAAATGGCGAATGAAATTATTTTAAGCATGTTGTTGCCACAGCTATTAATCGTGCTGCTTGTAAGTGCATTATTATTTTTTGGCATTCGACGTGGTTTACAACCGCTAGACAAGTTGAAAACTGACCTAAGCCTCCGTAATATCAACGACTTAAGTCCTGTTGACAACACTAAAGCTCCAATAGAGTTACAGCCTTTGTTGAATGCCTTCAATGATTTACTTGCTAGGGTTGGCGGCACCATTGCCAAGCAACATCGCTTTATTGCCGATGCTGCACATCAGCTCAAAACGCCGCTTGCCGGACTTAAAACTCAGGCAGAGCTGGCCTTGCGTGAAAAGGAGCCTAGTAAAATTACTCATGCTGTAAATCAAATCAATCTAGCGAGCGGTAATTTATCTCATCTAGTAAATCAACTGCTAAGTCTAACCAAAGCCGAACCTGATGGCGCAACATTTATTGAGATCAACTCGGTTGATTTAAAACATTTAGCGCAAGATGTAACCGCCGATTGGATCACTGCTGCCCTGCAGAAAAAAATAGATTTAGGTTTTTCGTGCGATATTCAAACAGCTATGATTCAAGGCAACGAAGTATTATTACGCGAGCTCATGAACAATCTCATTGATAATGCAATACGTTATACTCCCAAGGCTGGCAATATCACGGTTGGCGTTTATAGGGAAGACTCAGCACTGGTATTTTATGTACAAGATAACGGCATTGGCATTTCATCAGAAAACCAATCCCGCATATTTGAACGATTTTATCGAGTGCTTGGCACCCAGCAAGAGGGATGTGGTTTAGGGCTAACTATTGTGCAAGAAATTGCCGAAAGACATCATGCTACAGTCTCTGTAATGAGCGAAGGCGAAAGCAAGGGTACACTATTTCAGGTACGTTTCCCAGCTATCTAAGCCTTTAGTTTTCTCGGCGATATTGCACCGCTTCGGCAATTTGAACAGGTTTTATTGCTGTTTCACCCACTAAATCTGCAATAGTGTGCGCTATTTTTAATATTCCTTGGTAAGCCCGAGCGGACAAATTAAGCCGTGAAATGGTAATTTTGAGTAGCGTTAATCCTGCTTCATCTGGCTGGCAAAATCCATCAACCTCTAAACTACCGAGAGCGAAGTTAGCTTTGTCTTGGAGTTGTATTTGGATGTCACCCGCTTTTTCTACCCGTGCTCGAATCGACTTGCTATTTTCTGCGATACTTGCACCAATGAGTTCATCTTCTTTTAATGCGGGCACATCAATATGCAAATCTATGCGGTCTAATAATGGCACGGAAATTTTGCCACGATAACACGCAACTTGATCAGGAGTACAACGGCATTAATTATTGGAATTGAGATTTTAGCAATTTCAACATATTTATTAACTAAATCAAGAAATTCTTTTGCGTATATGGAGTTCTTGAATTTAATAGGAATTGGTTGATTGTTATTCGAACCAGGAGAATTATTTTTTTGTTTTTCAAATATACAATATTAACTCTCTACTAAATGAAATACATGTTTACATTAAATTTAATTACGAATTAACTAAAAATAATACACAGTTGTGCGCCAGGCTAATTTCACTGGGGGGGGATGCCTCTCAGCCCACCAAGGCCACGCCAGGCGCCGTATGATTTGTTGCTCTATATGGTCTGCGCTTCCAGTTTTCCAGCCTAATAATTACCGTTTAGCGATTGAATGGCAGCACTTTCTAACGCTTCTCTTTCAGTCATACTCGACAAAATACCTGCAATTAGATTCGTCAGTATGGCATTTACCATTGTGTTGTGAGCTTCTCATGAATGCAGAGGTTTTGGGAGAGGCATCTATGGAGTAATGCTCACCGCTGATATGATGGTCACTTGTCTCATGACATTTTTGGCAGGTAAAATTTAAGCCTCCTGCATCTATATGTATATCAAGTGCACGTTTTGGGTTAATGAGAGAGCTGTCCAGATCGCCATGTTTGACGCCATCACCACCCCCACCATAGAAGTGGCATATCCCACAAGTATAGCGAGTTGGTGCCTGGACATGTTGTGCGATTTGAGCCAGATCTTCAGGCAATACATATGCTTTATCCGTGCCATAGACCTCATTGCAACCAGGACGTACTGCAATTTTTTCCATTGCTGGATTGCCACCGATAAATGGAATTTTGCGATAAGTTTTAGTTTGATCATGACAAACCAAACAATCAACATGATCCTGAGTACGCTGGTCAAAGGGGATAAATAATCGCACTTTTGACTAGACTGGCTTCTTGCGCACTTAATTGGGGCAAAATGGATACCCGCTCTTGGTGTGTGCACTATTGTTTTGCTTTTCGTCGGTATGCGCCATGTGATATGTCATCGCTAACGCCCCACGAATAGGGTATAACCCTCTAGTAAGCGTTAACTCACCTTCAATTAGAAAACGATTTAATGGTTCTATTGGTATCTGTCTACTTGCCGCCAATATTCCCAAAGCAATGGGCAAATCATAACGACCACTTTCTTTTGGTAAATCTGAAGATGCTAAGTTTACTGTGATGCGCCTTGCAGCTAACTCAAACTGTGCAGTTTGTACGCTGCACGCACCCGATCTTTACTTTCTTTTACCTCCGCATCTGGAAAACCAACTATAGTAAAAATCCGCATCCATTGGCCAGATGGGCCTCTACCACCACTTCTGGTGCATCCTTACGGCTCAGGGAGTGACTATACAGTACGTATAAACTCATTATTTTTTCTTAAGCTGTAATTCGAGGTCGGCCAATTTTGCTTCTAGCTTTGTGAGTTTTTCACGAGCATTGCGTAAGACCTCAGCCTGAACATCAAATTCTTCACGCGAAACAAGCTCCATTTTGGTGAATGCGCCCTGAATTAGTGCATGAATATTTTTATCTAAATCCACTAATGGTGAAGAATTTACTAACTCTTTGATTTTATGAGATAAATCATTTAAAAACTGTGCATTATTCATAATGGTTCCTTAAAGCCATATGCCAGTTTATCAGTTTTTTGTATTTTTAGCTGTGCAATAAATTTGACATAAAATTCATAATATATTGATTTTATTACAAATTTAACTGGCATGGGGATTGCTTATAAACGAGAGCTATATTTATTATTACATTTTTATATTTACTTGTCTGGAGATAAAACAATGCGTAAATCACTATTACTAACGGCGGTACTCAGTACACTTGCATTACCAACTTATTCGTTTGCTGATGAAGCAGCGGCACCCGCTGAAGCTCCTGCCGTTGCACCGGCAGCTCCTGCTGCTGAGG